>JGI24890J29729_1000034_pt1 | contig 125075 bp, 117 predicted proteins | sample FreactcultureFD7_FD_29729 | JGI IMG/M metagenome (IMG submission 29729) | reverse complement strand
ACAGGTTATGCAGCAACTTGTACAAACATTTTTAGGCAAAGTAAGCGTGAATTGACTTCACTAACTATAAAAATAAAGAAGAGTCGCCCTATAAGCCGGATTTTGTCTCCTTGCGGAGGATCACCATCCATCTAGATCTGCAATTGCTTACAGATTCAAGCAACCTACCTGATGACTTGAGCGAGCAGCTCTTAAGCGCCATCTTTTTGGTCTTGCTCCAAGTGGGGTTTACCTAGCCAACTACATCACTGCAATTGCTGGTGGTCTCTTACACCACCGTTTCACCCTTACCGGTATTACTACCGGCGGTTTATTTTCTGTGGCACTGTCCTGCGGATTTCTCCGAGTGGCTGTTAGCCACCACCTTGCTCTTTGGAGTCCGGACTTTCCTCGGCATTACTGACGCGGTGATCCGGGCGACTCTTCATTTCAAAGAATACTTGAGAATGTCGCCCATCAATAATTACTTATTCTGGGAAGTGGCAAGCTGCTTGTGATCCACCGATTTGAACCAAAGCTGGCTCAGTCGTTGAACAGATATCTTCTGCCTTCCAGCATCGAGTACGGAAGCGGCAACCTGATGGTGGATTTGCTGGGCTTGGAACATCACCAGTCAAAACGATGCGAGTCTCTTTGCGAATTTTCTCTTGCTTTGGGTTAGCAAGTGGAACAGCTGAAATTAGCGCCTTTGTATATGGGTGATGCGGATGATTGAAGATCTCATCGCGGGTACCGATTTCCACAATTTTTCCGAGGTACATGACTGCTACTCGAGTAGAGATATGTGAAACGACAGAGAGATCGTGGGCAACAAAGAGGTAGGAGAAACCGAACTTCTCACGTAGATCATCGAGCAAGTTAAGGATCTGTGCTTGCACAGATACATCAAGGGCCGATACTGGCTCGTCCAATACAACAAGCTTTGGACGGGTCACTAATGCGCGAGCGATACCTACACGCTGGCGCTGTCCGCCAGAGAATTCATGTGGGTAGCGATTGCCGAACTCACGGGAAAGACCGCAGAGCTCGATCATCTCATCGACCCGCGGATCAGTATCGTCTTTCGCCATTCCATGAACGATCAATGGTTCCGCCACAATCTGACGAATTGTCATACGTGGATTGAGTGATGCGTATGGATCTTGGAAAACAATCTGGGTGTTCCGGCGCTCTTGCCGCATCTCTTCCCGGGAAAGCGAGCTAATCTCTTTACCGGCGATGGATATCTCGCCACTTGTTGGCTCAAGTAAACGAAGAATTAATCGAGCGGTAGTGGATTTACCGCAACCTGATTCTCCTACCAGTCCAAGGGTCTCTCCCTCTGCAAGTTCAAATGAAATGCCATCAACAGCATGGATATGACCGACGGTTCGCTTGAGAAGTCCGCGTTGAATCGGAAACTTCTTTTCTAAGTTAGTGACTTTAAGGAGTGGCTTGGACATTAGAGCACCTTCTGAGAGAGAGCAAAATTTGGTTCGCCGACGCGATGACAACGCACAGTGCGGCCATCAGCGATCTGACGAATTTCTGGAAGTTCAGTGCGGCAGCGATCGATCACAAACTCGCAACGAGAAGCAAAAGCACAACCTTTAGGTGGCCGCGACATAACAGGTGGAGATCCTGGGATTGTGTAGAGGCGCTCCCCCTTCACTGAATCCATCTGCGGAATCGAACGCATGAGGCCCCAGGTGTATGGCATCAATGGGTTTTCAAAGAGATCATTTACAGGAGCTTCTTCAACGATCCGCCCCGCATACATCACTGCTACGCGATCACAGATTCCAGCGACTACGCCGAGATCGTGGGTAATCAGCAGAACTGCAACGTTGAGCTCGCGCGCAGATTTCTCAATGATTTCAAGGATCTGTGCCTGGATGGTTACATCCAATGCAGTTGTTGGCTCATCCGCAATCAAAAGCTCTGGCTCGCATGACAACGCCATCGCAATCATCGCGCGCTGACGCATTCCACCCGAGAATTGGTGTGGGTAATCATCAAAGCGTTGGCGAGGATTAGGGACACCAACAAGATCTAACATCTCAATTGACTTCTCTTTTGCTTCCTTAGCAGAAACGCGTGAGTGCACGCGGATCATCTCGGAGATCTGATGACCGATGGTGTAAACCGGGTTGAGTGATGTCATGGGATCTTGGAAAATCATGGAGATCTCTCCGCCGCGGATCTCGCGAAGTTCGCGATCAGGAGTGGTGAGTAGATCAGTGCCCTTCCACAGAATCTTGCCCGCTGGATAAATAGCAGGTGGTTGTGGAACAAGTCCGAGAACTGACATCGCAGTAACCGACTTACCAGAACCTGACTCGCCTACTAGACCTAGTACTTCTCCAGCGCTGATTGAAAGAGTTGCACCGTTGATAGCTTCAACGACGCCATCTGATGTGTTGAAGTGAACGTGGAGATCTTGAATCTCAAGAAGTGGCTTACTCACTTTAGTCCTCGCAATTTTGGATCAAGTGCATCGCGCAAGCCATCGCCGATGAGGACGATAGAGAGCGTCAATACAACGAGGATGGAACCTGGGATGAAGAATACAAATGGGTGATCAGTAAGGAAGTTACGAGAACTGGAGATCATCACACCGAGTGAAGGAGTTGGTTCGCGGAATCCCACACCTAAGAATGCGTAGATAGATTCAGAGAGAATCGATCCCGCGATTGTGAATGCCAAGACCACGATGATTGGTGGGATTGCATTTGGGCCAATGTGACGCAAAATTATTCGGGAGGTCTTGGCACCAGATGCGCGTGCCGCTTCCACGTATTCCAGTGACTTCACTTGCATAACCGATGCACGGAACAAACGAGTTGTGGAGTACCAACCGGTGAAAACCAAGGCTGCAACAATCACCCAAAATGATGATCCAAAGACGGTGATGATGGCGAAACCAATCAATACGAATGGGATTACCTGCCAAGTATCGATGAAACGACTGATGATGGTGTCGATGATGCCGCCGAAGTAGCCAGCTATTCCACCCAGAGTCACACCCACAAACACTGAGATAGTCGTTACGACAATAGCGACTGTAAGTGAAAGGCGAATACCGGTGGTTACACGAGCAAAAATATCGCGACCAAGATCATCGGTACCAAGCCAGTGACCGAATGTAAATGGGCTTGTGAGGATATGAGAATCCATACCATCAGTACTCCACTTGGAAATAATTGGGCCAACGATTGCAATGAGTACGAGGAAAGAGAGCATGCTCAGGCCAACGATGGAAAGTTTGTTGGAGAAGAATCGCTTGCGTACATCTTGCCAATACGAGAGTGACTGAGGAAGGTCGCCTTCAACGTTGAGAGCTGGATCTAGTGACATTAGTGGTTTGCCTTTCCATCAACTTTGATGCGCGGATCAATGAGGGCGTAGCTCAAATCCACGATGAGGTTAACGATCGCACCAAATGCAATAACTACGATCGCAAGACCTAATACGACTGGTGAATCTTGTGAGAGGGCCGAATCCGCGATAGTCGAACCCATTCCTGGGAGTGAGAAGACTTTCTCAGTTTGAACTGCAACACCAAAAATGGCAATGAGTGAAGTTCCATAAACAGTAACAACTGGGATTAGCGCATTTCGAAGTGCATGGTGGAACCAGACGCGACGGGCAGAAAGCCCCTTTGCGAAAGCGGTTCGAATGTAATCGGCGCGGAGAACTTCAAGTAAGGATGAACGCAACATGCGTGCGATGTAGGCCGCGTCTACGACTGCAACTACCAGCGCCGGAAGTACGAGTCCTTTCCAACCTTCAGTTGGTATCACGCCCCACCATTGGGTTGGCCAGGGCTTGTAGAAGTTTGCCCAATCCCAGTGCAGCGAGAACGGCAGAACTCCAAATAGGTATTGCGCTAGCAGGCCAGAGACGAATACTGGAACGCCTTGGATACCAACAGAGAAAACGGTGCCGAGCTTGTCCCCAATTGAGCCGCGTTTGATCGCGCTGGTGAGACCGACAGTGAGAGCAATAATTAATTGGAAGAGCGCGCCCCAGAAGAGAAGGCGACCAGAAGTGGCAAGACCATCATGCAAAATTGTGTTTACAGATTTCTCGTTCTTGTAGGAATAACCAAGGTCACCATGAAATAGGTGGGACCAGAAGCGACCGTATTGGACGATTGTTGGCTGATCAAGTCCGTACTTAACAGTGATGTTGTGGAGAATCTCAGGTGGCAATGATTTCTCGCCGCTCTTAAGTGAGATGGGATCTCCAGGAATAATGAAGAAGAGCGCGAACATGAGGGTGACCGCAGCCCAGACCACGATCAGCATCTGACCGAGTCGTTTTATTGTGTAGGTAAACATCGTTCCCATTCTATATCTCGCAAGAGCGAGTTCTAGCGATTGTTGCTAAGTCCGATAAAACTAATTGAAAAGTGGAGAACTCTCTATCGAGAGCTCTCCACTTTCCTTACTTCTATAACCGGTATTAACCGATCTCTTTCTTAGTAATTAGTTCTTGACGATATCGTCGTAAACAATCATTCCTAGTGGAGAGATTGGGAATACAGATGTGCTTGGTGCAAGCACAGTTGCGATTCCACGGTTAACTGTCTGTGTGATTACAGCGTCAGTCACAAGAGCTTGCTTCTCAGCAAGACGGTACTGGCTCTGTGCAAACGCAGGGTTTGTGGTTGCGCGAGCTGATGCGACCAATGCATCGAACTTCGATGAGCTGTAACGCTCAAGGTTGTCGCCATCAATTGACTTTGAGTCAAGGAGTGGGAACAAGAAGTTGTCAGCGATTGGGTAATCAGCGAACCAACCTGCACGGATGATCTGTCCCTTGCCTTGGCGCATCTTTGTGAAGTATGTGCCGTCAGCTGGGAATGGATCTAGCTTTGCAGGAATACCAACATCCTTGAGGTTAGCGATGATGATTGAAGCAACCTTGTCCCAACCAGCGCCATCGTTATATGAAAGGCGGATTGGTGTTGTGATCTTGTTGCCTGCTGCTGTCCAGCGCTTGAAGTCTGCCTTAGCACCTTCGAGATCGCGGGATGAGGTAAGTCCTTGTCCTGCCTTGTAACCAGGAAGTCCTGGTGGAAGGAGACCTGACGCTGGCTTGCGAACGCCCTGATAGATCACTGTTGAGATCTGGTTGCGATCGATTGCCTTTGAGATTGCAGAGCGAAGGTCGCGGTTCTTTGTTCCGCCGACAACTGGATCTTCCCAGTTGAAGCCCCAGTAGTCAGTACCGAGTGTTGTCTTAACACCCTTTGTACCCCACTTGCCGAGAAGCTCGGTGTAGCGGCCTGCTGGAATTGGACCGTTATCGCACTGACCTGATGCAAATGCATTGTATGCAGCGTTTACATCTGATGAGATCTTGAATGTGATCTTTGAAAGTGTTGGCTTTGTTCCACCGTAGTAAGGGTTTGGAACCAAAACAACTTCGCCACCAGCGCGCTTTGTGATTGCTGAAGCGAGCATGTAAGGACCGTTTCCGATCAACTTGGTGCCATCTTCTTCAACCTTGCCATCAGCAGAGTTCATTGATGATGGAATTGGTGAGAACACTGAGTGACCAGCGATTGATGGGAAGTCAGTTGTGACGTCAACCATCTTTACAGTCAATGTGTTTGCATCGTTAGCAACAACTGATGAAGCAGGGAATGCACCCTTACCTGTGTTGTATGCCTCCATGCCGTCGATGAAGTAGTTGTGGTAAGCAACTTCTGATGCCATCTTCTCAGCAGCAGCGCGCTTCCAACCGTTAACGAATGATGATGCTGTTACAGCTTCACCGTTTGAGAACTTGAGGCCAGACTTGATCTTGAAGACCCATGTCTTTCCGCCATCTTTTGTTGACCATGATGAAGCAGCAGCTGGAATCAACTTGCCGTTTGCATCTGTGTCTGTAAGACCGTCGTAAAGCATTGTTGCAACGTTTGCTCCGACCAATGTTGAGGTAAGCGCTGGATCGATATGATCAGGCTCGCCTGCAGCAAAGAGCTGGCAGTCAACGTAGGTAGGTGCTGTAGCTGCGTGAGCAGTCATGACAGATCCACCTGCAATTAGAGCGACCGCAGCAGCAAGAGCTGTAGCGCGTACGCTTAGTTTCTGTACCTTCATGTAGACCATCCTTTTATTTAACGCGACAACATTCGCCACCGCGTGAGGGATTTGGAGCCAAAGGTGACTCCGAGGTGGGCTAACTTTAGGTCTAATTGAGGGTCTAAGCCAAGCCGCTATCAGCGAAAATAAGGTGATTTTAAGCGTGGCAGTTATTACATTCTCGTAACTATCGCACCAGACCCTAGATTGACCGAGTGAAGGTGAAGCCGTGCTGATATTGCTCCCTCCGAGTGAGGCTAAGAATCAACCGACGAAATCCTTGAAAATTAAACTCTCCGAACTCTCATTTTTCGAAGAGCTCACACCCACTAGATCTCTTCTTCTGGCAAGACATAAGGAAATCGATCTCTCGGCAATTGCCCCAGCCTTTAACGTCTACTCCGGAGTCCTCTATCGCGCGCTCGACTACACATCACTCACCAAGGAGGCGAGAAAGAGGGCGAATAAAGATCTACTTATCATTTCAGCTGCCTTTGGTCTGCTTCGCCTGGGCGATGAGATTCCGTTTTATAAATTTAAAATCGAGCCAATACTTTGGAAGAAAGATATCGAACGAGCGCTGAAAGGTTATGACGAGCGATTAGTGGTCGATGCCCGCTCTTCGACTTATTCCACCGTCTGGACTCCCAATCCTTTTAACTCGGTCGGGATTCGCGTCTTCACAAAAGTAAAAGGCCAACTCAAAGTCATTACCCATATGTCGAAGAAAACTCGTGGCGAAGTGGTCCGATATTTATTGGAATCCGAGAAGGAGCCTCGCACTCCTCGCGAATTACATCAACTCATCAATAAGAAATTTACTTGCAAACTCGTCGAGCCAGAAGGAAAGAAGAGTTGGTTTATTGATGTGATTGCGTAAGTCCGATATGGCTTCGCTCGCTCAATGATTTGAGAGCGCGCAATCCATCGGATGGCCAGATATTGGCGGTGGTAATGCTGCACGGCGCAATATCGATATGGAAGAAAGTATCGATGGGAACGCCCATGATGAGACAAGCGACTGCTTTCACAACTACGTTATGGGTGACCACAACAATTTTCTTGCCAGGGTGTTCTAACGCAAGATCTTGAAGCGCAACTTCAATTCGCTCGGCAACTTCGTCATAGGACTCTCCGCCGGTTGGAGCAAAATCGGTTGTGGAAACCCATGCATCCCATTCATTGGGAAATAACTCTTGGACTTGTGCGACAGTCAATCCATCCCATTCACCAAATCCACATTCCACCCAGGCCTCATCAAAGTGAATATCCAATCCGACTTCACCTTGAATTGCCTCTGCTGTCTGACGAGTACGCACCATTGGGGATGAAATAATTAAATCAGGTTTGCGGGCAGCTATTTCTTTGGCAACTGCCTCCGCTTGTTTCAATCCAATGTCGCTGAGTTCTGGATCTGATCCACCGACGCCGGAGAAGCGACGCTCTGGGGTAAGAATTGTTTCGCCGTGGCGAATGAAATAGATAGTTGTGGGAGTCTCGTTTGCGACCAATCGCTCAGTGAGAAAATTCCTTTGGCGCGCCGCAGATGGCGTCGACACATCTCCATCCAAAGCCTTATTCGCTAAACGATCAGCGTGTGAGTTCTCATCCCGCGGAATCCACTTATAAGTAACTAAGTCGCCGGGGTGCGCAGCTTTCGCTTCCTTGGCTAGTACTTTCATATCAGGATGCTTCACTTGCCAGCGCCCAGACATCTGTTCGACTACCAATTTAGAATCCATACGTACTTCAACAGTTGCGTTGGGATCTAATTCATTTACTTTGCGAAGAGCAGCTAGAAGTCCGCTGTATTCGGCAACGTTATTGGTGGCAATTCCAATAGTTTCATAGAGCTCATGCAGAATCTTTCCNCCCTCAGAGACCACTGCGCCATAAGCGGCGGGGCCGGGATTGCCGCGAGATCCCCCGTCGGCGCTACAAATAAAGTGGCGAGCCATTAGATGCGCACCAAAATTCGACGGCACTCCTCGCAGCGCACAATCTCATCTGTGGGCAGGTTCTTAATCCGCTCCATCTCAATCGCGTTAACAGCTAAGTTGCAGCCTTCGCACTTATTGCCAATTAAAAGTGCTGCGCCAACACCATATTCCTTGGCTCGAATTTTTTCGTATAAATCAATCAGAGCTTGATCAATCTTGGGCGCAACTAAGGTCCGTTCTGAATTCTTCAGCGCGATCTCTTTATTAATTTCGGTAATGGAATTCTCTAGGCGGATGTTGAGCTCGAGCTCAAGCTGTGCCAATCCTTCAGCATCAGTCTTCAAGGTATCGACGCGAGCTTGCGCTGCATCTACCCGCATCATGATTTCAAGTTCGCCATCTTCAAGTTCTGCTTTGCGCTTCGCAAGGGTGCCTAGTTCGTGTTGGAGTTGCTCTAATTCTTTAGGCGATGCGCTGCCGGCGCTGAGGCGAGCCTCATCTTTGGCCATGCGATCGGTTACGGCTTCGACATCGACTTCGCTTCGGCGTAAATCGATCTTCACATCGGCGAGTTCGGCTTCGGCGCCTGCCATCTCATCGACTGTGGTTTGGATACGGGCTTTAATTGCAGAGATCTGTTCTCGCTCGGGAAGAGCAGCTAGGCGGGCTTGCGCCGATTGAATTGTTGAATCGATGCGCTGAAGTTCGATTAAGAAATTTTGGTGCTCAACGGAAGCATTCATGGATATTTCTCCTTATTTCCGTGGGCCAGCAGATATGTAGTTCGCGGTAAATCTAAGTCTTATTTTAGGCGCATAATCTTTTATTTCCAAGCGCGCTCTACTTTCATTGTTTCGTGGCCACAAAACTACCCTCAACGGTGAAGAAGTTCTATGAAAGCGCGCCCTCCCCTCATCGCGAGACGATGCTGGAGATGAGAAAGCGGATTTTAGAGATTGTGCCAAGCGCGCAAGAAGTCGTTAGTTATGGGATGCCAGCATTTAAAGTTGAGGACGGCGTGGTCTGCGGATTGCTCTCCAATAAGAACCATGTCGGCTACTACCCATTTAGCGGGTCAATTCTGAATTTGTTCCCCGACGAGCTCTCTCGTTATAAAGTTACAAAGAGTGCAATACACGTGCCGGTCGATAAACCAATGACCAAGGCTCTTTTAAGCAAACTTATTAGAGCTCGAATGAAAGAAATTAAAGCGAAGTAGTTACTTCTGGAAAAAGAAAGGAAATGTGTAGCTGGTGCGCGGTGAGGGTTTCGAACCCCCGACATCCTCGGTGTAAACGAGGCGCTCTACCACTGAGCTAACCACGCAAGATTTATCAGTTCCCCGATAAAAATTGAACAGCCCGAACTCTATCGCGAGTTCGGGCTATCTAAAAATCCGCATACTGGCCTTACAAAGCCGCGAGCGCCGCCTTGTAATCCACGTTATTACGCGCATCTCCTGGACCATTAACTACCTGCCAGCGCAGATTTCCCTCAGTATCAACAATGAATGTTCCGCGAATAGCCATTCCCCGCTCTTCGGCAAATACGCCATATGCCTTGGCAACTTCGCCATGTGGCCAGAAATCGGCGAGCAAATTAAAGGTGTAATTCTCAGCTTCGCCAAATGCTTTGAGTGAATACATCGGATCACAAGAGATTGCGAGAAGTTCTGTCTTATCGTTTTGGAAAGAGGCAAGGTCATCGCGCATGGCACAAAGCTCGCCGGTACATATACCGGAAAATGCGAAAGGGTAGAAAACGATGACTACATTCTTCTTTCCCTTGAATGATGCAAGCTCTACTGGCTGACCAAATTGATTTGTCAGTGTGAAATTAGGAGCCGCCTGGCCGATAGTTAAAGTCATGTTCTCTCCCTTGATTGTGTTAATGAGTTGTGGAATTACTTGCGGGCAGATTTGCGAGCAACTAATCGAGTAGCCACCCAATCTACCCCAGCAGCGAATGAAACTGTTTGTGAGAGTCCTGCAGTTGGCGCCGCATCTTGAATATCACTCGCCTCGATATATCCGTCTCGGCCCATCTTGGGAGTCATCAACCAGATATCACCATCCTCCGATAGGAAAGTGAGGGCATCTACCAATTCATCCACCAGGTCACCATCATCTTCGCGAAACCAAATCAAAACCCCATCGACAACTTCTTCGGCATCACTGGCAAGCAGTGGACTGCCGACTTTGGAAACGACGGCTGTTCGAAGATCTTCATCGCAATCGGCCCCATGGCCAAATTCGAGAATGAGGTCGCCGCTCTCAAAGCCAAAACGATCGACTACTGCCTCAGAGCCCATGGGCCAAGTCCACTCCCTTGTGAGCCGGATCGCAAGGGGTATCGCCTGAAATCAGGTGAATTTTCCCCGTCAGATCGTGGAAAGATACAGCCATGACCAATAGCTCGGAGACTCCAGACCAGTTCATCGATCAGCTCGTAGATACTGATCCGCAAGAAACTAAAGAGTGGTCGGATTCCCTGGAAGCCGTTCTTAAAAATGCTGGTCCAGTGCGAGCGCGCTACTTAATGCTCTCCATGATTCAAAAGGCGCAAGAAGAAAATTTGGGCATTACAGGACTTCGCGGAACTGATTACATCAACTCAATTCCACCTCTGATGGAGCCGGCCTTCCCTGGCGATGAAGATATCGAGCGCCGCATTCGTGCTTTTAATCGTTGGAACGCAGCAGTCATGGTGCACCGCGCACAGCGCCCAGGAGTTGGCGTTGGCGGACACATCTCTACTTATGCATCTTCTGCATCTTTATATGAAGTTGGCTTTAACCACTTCTTCCGCGGCAAAGATCATGCAGGTGGTGGAGATCAGATTTTCTTCCAGGGCCATGCAAGTCCGGGAATGTATGCACGCGCTTTTCTTGAAGGTCGCCTCACCGAGCAACAGATGGATGGCTTCCGCCAAGAACTATCACACGAAGGTGGCGGACTCTCCTCTTATCCACACCCACGATTGATGCCAGAGTTCTGGGAGTTCCCAACTGTTTCGATGGGCCTCGGTCCGATCAACGCGATCTACCAAGCTCGCTACAACCGTTATCTCCATGGCCGTGGCCTAAAGGACACCAGCGATCAACGCGTCTGGGCATTTCTGGGTGATGGCGAAACCGATGAACCAGAATCATTGGGGGCACTCTCTCTTGCTGCGCGCGAAGGTTTAGATAATCTGATCTTTGTTATTAACTGTAATTTGCAGCGCTTGGATGGACCTGTTCGTGGCAACGGAAAAATCATTCAGGAATTGGAATCGATCTTCAACGGTGCTGGCTGGAACGTCATCAAAGTTGTGTGGGGCCGTGAGTGGGATGAGCTTCTCGCTAAGGATCGCGATGGCGCACTTCTAGATTTAATGAATCGCACAACCGATGGTGATTACCAGACCTTTAAGGCCGAATCTGGTGCATATGTTCGCGAGAACTTCTTTGGTCGCGATCCGCGCACCGCAGCAATGGTTGCCGATTGGTCAGATGAAAAGATTTGGGCACTCAAGCGTGGTGGCCACGACTATCGCAAGTTGTATGCCGCATATAAAGCAGCAACCGAACATAAGGGTCGTCCAACAGTAATTTTGGCAAAAACAATTAAGGGCTGGACGCTTGGTTCGCACTTTGAAGCTAGAAATGCAACCCACCAGATGAAGAAGATGACTCTGGAAGATCTCAAAGCGTTCCGTGACACATTACATATTCCAATTAGCGATGAGCAGATCGATGCCTACTTGCCTCCGTATTACCGCCCGGCCGAAGATTCGCCTGAGCACAAATATATGATGGAGCGCCGTAGCGTACTCGGTGGATCAATCCCTTCTCGCCGCCCTAATTCAAAGCCAATCGCACAACCTCCAATCACGACCTATGACTCGGTCATGCGCGGCTCTGGCAATCAAGAAGTTGCTACCACGATGGCATTTGTTCGCTTGTTAAAAGATCTGCTCAAGGATAAAGAGATGGGCAAGCACTTCGTGCCGATCATTCCTGATGAAGCGCGCACCTTTGGTATGGATTCGCTCTTCTCCTCGCTCAAGATCTACTCCCCGCATGGCCAGCAATACGCTTCGGTCGACCGCGAATTGATGTTGTCCTATAAGGAGTCGACATCTGGTGTGATCTTGCATGAAGGAATTAACGAAGCAGGATCTGTCGCATCATTTACTGCAGTCGGTTCTTCCTATTCCACGCATGGTGTTCCGATGATTCCGATCTATATTTTCTACTCCATGTTTGGCTTCCAACGCACGGGAGATGCATTCTGGGCAGCTTCCGATCAGATGGTTCGTGGCTTTGTTCTCGGTGCAACCGCTGGTCGCACCACTCTTAACGGTGAAGGCCTTCAGCACGAAGATGGTCACTCACATCTACTGGCATCTACTAATCCCGCAGTCGTTTGCTATGACCCAGCGTTTGCATTTGAAGTTGGGCACATTGTTCGCGATGGTCTCAACCGCATGTATGGCGAGAACAGCGAGAATATTTATTACTACATGACTATTTACAACGAGCCATACGTACAGCCAGCAGCCCCGGCAAATCTTGATGTTAAGGGTTTGCTCAAAGGTATGTATCTCTTCGGTCCCGCTAATGCGCGCAGCAAGAAGAAAGTTCAGATCTTGGCTTCGGGAGTTGCTATGAACTGGGCGCTAAAGGCGCAGAAGTTGCTTGAAGAGGATTGGGGCGTAGCTGCCAACATCTGGTCTGTCACTTCATGGAATGAGCTTCGACGTGATGGTCTTGCAGTAGATCGCCACAACTTACTTAATCCCGATGATCGCAAATCGGCTTATGTCACCACGGCCCTTAAAGGTTACGAAGGACCCGTTGTTGCAGTCTCTGATTTCATGCGCTCTGTTCAAGATCAAATCGCACCTTGGGTCCCACAAGAGTTTTACTCACTCGGTACTGATGGGTTTGGCCTCTCAGATACTCGCGGTGCACTACGTCGCCACTTCAAGGTTGATGCTGAATCAATCGTTGTTGCCACACTTGCCCAACTCGCACAATCGGGGGAAGTGAAGGCGAAAGTTCTTCGGGAAGCGATGGAGAAATATCAGATCCACGATGTAACAGCCGCGGAAGCAGGAAATACCGAAGGTTCGGGATGATCGGCCGCTTTCCCATCGTTGATATCTCACCGGTTGTTAATTTCGGTGAGGAATATGTCGGTGTGAAGGCAATCCCCCATGAGTTAATTGAAGTAAGTGCGACCATCGTTCGAGAAGGTCACGATGCACTACATGCAGAGGTAATTCTCTTTAATCCGGCAGGCAAAGAAGTGTCGCGTTCGCCTATGAAAGAGCTACATCAAGGCACCGATCGCTTCATCGGTGAAGTTCGCCCTACCTCCATTGGTCATTGGGCCTATGCCATAGAAGCATTTGATAACCAAGAGAAAACTCGTAACCGAGATGCGAAGCGAATTTCAGCAACCAGTGAGAAATTCCCAATCTATGTCGAGCCAGAGCGCGCTCTTGTCGGTGCGTGGTATGAATTCTTTCCTCGCTCAGAAGGCGCTATCAAAAATAAAGATGGATCAATTACATCTGGCACATTTAAGAGTGCAATAGCGAGCCTGCAACGCGTTGCGGATATGAACTTTGATGTTCTCTATATCCCGCCCATTCATCCGATTGGTGTGGCATTTCGTAAAGGCAAAAACAACTCGTTAGAAGCACTGCCTACTGACCCAGGAGTCCCTTGGGGAATCGGTGGCGCTGCCGGTGGCCACGATGCAGTAAACCCAGAACTCGGCACTCTCCAAGATTTCGATGCCTTTGTCGCAGCGGCCAAGAAGTTAAAGATTGATGTTGCGCTGGATTTAGCTTTGCAGACATCTCCCGATCATCCTTGGGTGAAATCTAATCCCGAATGGTTTACCACTCGACCTGATGGCGCCATCGCATACGCGGAGAATCCGCCAAAGAAATATCAGGACATTTATCCCATTAATTTCGATAATGATTACGCCGGAATTCTTAAGGAAGTAAAGCGGGTGGTTGATTTTTGGATTGCTCGTGGGATCACTATTTTTCGGGTCGATAATCCCCACACCAAGCCAGTGCGCTTCTGGCAAGAGTTGATTGGCTTGGTTAATGCCGAGCACCCAGAGATCGTTTTCTTAGCTGAAGCTTTTACTCGCCCGGCCATGATGCACGCACTTGGTAAAGCCGGTTTTCAACAGTCATACACCTACTTCACCTGGCGCACATCAAAGAATGAATTGATGGAATACGGCCGCGAGATCTCCAAAGCGACTTCCGCATTCTTCCGCCCCAACTTCTGGGTCAATACACCCGATATTTTGCCCTTCCACTTACAAAGTGGAAATCCTGCAATCTTTGCTCAACGAGCAGTACTCGCATCCACAATGGCGCCTTCGTGGGGAATGTATTCGGGATATGAGTTATATGAGCATCTTCCTTTTAAGGAAGGCGGAGAGGAATATCGCGACTCTGAAAAATATGAGATTAAAGTGCGCGATTGGGCAGGTGCCACGAAAGCTGGGCTGAGCCTTGCTCCATTTGTCGCTAAATTAAATGAGATTCGCAGAAAGCATCCAGCACTATTGCGCCTTCGCAATTTGGAATTCCATCACTCAGAAAATGATCAAGTGATTGCCTATTCCAAGCGAGAGGGTAGCGACCTTATTCTTATCGTCGTAAACCTCGACCCGATTCGAGCTCAGGAGACAACGGTGCATTGGAACATGGAGCTCTTGGGATTGCCAGCTTCCCAGTTTGCAGCGCGCGATGAACTTTATGGCGAGACCTACACCTGGTCAGCACAGACCTTTGTTCGCCTAGATCCCACTCGACCAGTTGGTCGAGTTGCTCATATCGCACATGTAAAGATCTAGTTCATGTCCTTATTTGCACGAATATTTAAATCCAAGCAGAGCGCTAAAGCGGTTGAGCCACAATTCCCACCTGTCGGATATCTCAATCCGCAATCCACCTTAGGCGAGATGGATTTATATCTCATCGGCGAAGGGCGTCACGAACGTCTCTGGGAGGCGCTCGGTGCGCACACTCGTCGCACACCCGAAGGCGAACTTCTGGGAACTGCTTTCTCGGTATGGGCGCCTAATGCTCGCTCTGTCTCGCTAATTGGCGATCACAACTACTGGGATAAATCCGCGCATCCGATGATTCCCTTGGGCGGAAATGGAATTTGGGAAATCTTTATTCCCTCGATTGGCGCCGGTACAAAATATAAATTTGCGATCCTTCAACAAGATGGTCGGCGGGTTGATCATGCCGATCCCATGGCGCGCGCTACCGAAGTTCCACCGTTGACTGCTTCGATCGTAGATGAGAGCACATTTGCGTGGAGTGATAGCTCATGGATGGAGCAGCGGAAGAGTTTTCAACCTTGGAAATCTGCACTATCGGTCTATGAAGTTCACTTGGGCTCGTGGAGACCCGGCCTTACTTATCGCGAGCTGGCAGCTGAATTAACTCAATACATGCTGGAACAAGGATTTACGCACGTTGAATTTTTACCAGTAATGGAGCATCCCTTTGGTGGTTCGTGGGGCTACCAAGTCACCTCGCTCTTCGCTCCCACCTCACGTTTTGGCTCGCCCGATGATTTCCGCTATTTAATAGATCAACTCCATGCTGCAGGTATCGGAACCATCATCGATTGGGTGCCAGCACACTTTCCTAAAGATGAATGGGCACTCGCTCGCTTTGATGGAACAGCGTTATATGAGCATGAGGATCCGCGTTTAGGCGAGCACCCTGATTGGGGCACTCTCATTTTCAATTATGGCCGCAATGAAGTCCGCAATTTTCTTGTAGCCAGCGCGCTCTATTGGTTATTGGAGTTTCATATCGATGGCATTCGGGTAGATGCCGTGGCTTCGATGTTGTATTTAGATTATTCACGAAAAGAAGGTCAGTGGCTTCCTAATAAATTTGGTGGACGTGAGAATCTGGAAGCGGTTGCCTTCTTACAAGAAGCCACCGCAACTGCTTATCGACAGGCTCCGGGCATCATGATGATTGCCGAGGAATCGACTGCATGGGGTGGGGTCACAAAGCCAACATCGGAGAATGGCCTTGGCTTTGGATTTAAGTGGAATATGGGTTGGATGCACGACACTTTGGAATACATCAAACACGAACCGGTTCACCGGGCGCATCACCACAACGAACTCACATTTGCGATCTTGTATGCCTATTCCGAGAACTTCTTGCTCCCCCTCTCCCATGATGAAGTGGTGCATGGCAAAGGTTCGCTCTTGGCAAAAATTCCGGGTGATCGTTGGCAGAAGTTAGCCACACTGCGTGCCCTCTATGGATTTATGTGGGCGCACCCAGGAAAGAAACTTCTCTTTATGGGATGCGAGTTCGCTCAGAATGATGAATGGAGTGAATCCCGATCACTTGATTGGCACCTCTGCGAATTTGATGAACACCGCGGTATTCAATCAGCTCTTCGTTCCATGAATAAGACCTATGTTGGCCTTCCCGCAATGTGGGAGCAAGATATTTCTCCAGCAGGATTCCAATGGCTTGTGGGCGCAGATGCCGCAGGCAATACCGTCGCATTCGTTCGTTGGGCAAGCGACGGCTCGTGCGTGGTCGCAATTTCAAACTTCTCACCTGTACCGCATGAGAGTTATTCATTACCAATGCCAAAGGCGGGAATGTGGCGAGAAATACTCAATACTGATGCGCTCGAATTTGGCGGAAGCGGTATCGCCAATTCAGTCATTGAAGCAAAAGCACAGGAGCGAGATGGGTTTGCTGCTACCGCGACGTTACGAGTTCCACCTCTTGCAACAATCTGGCTTTCGCTTTAAGCCCGAACCTGCTTTTCGCTACTTCCCAAGAATGCAGTTGCAGCGGTCAAAATCAGCATCACGCCAGGAATAATAAATGCGGCAGTAACTGACTTTGCCGCAACAGATGAGATAACAAGCTTTACCAAGAGGACCAGCACAGTATTTACCAAGCCCAATCGAGCCACAACTACTCCGCCCGGAAGATTGCTTCGTCTAGCCGCAATTCCTAAGAACCCGGGAAGAATAAATGAACATCCGATGCCAGCAAAAATAAATGCAAAAAGGGTGATGATAAATCCAAAGGTTTGATGTGAATGGGAAACTTTGGCTCCTGTGAGAAGAAGGGTAAGGAATCCCACACCTCCGACTATGGGATTCCAGAACATCCAGAAACGCTCCGGGCGAATAGTGAAGAACCTATTAATGCTGAAGCGAATGGAGATCATGGAGATTACAAAGACAAAGTAAATAAGGATGCTAATTGATGCCCCCATGTGAAGCGTCTTCTTCGCATAAATTGTGGCCCAATCGTTGACCATAAACTCAATTTGAATCGCCATCAGCATTCCAAAATTAACGAGTGGTTCAAAAGTAAAGGAAGCGAGAATGCTTTTTAGCGAAGTTGCTGGATGCTCATCATCGGCGGGAGCGGGGCCCATCAAAATTGGATTTAATTTGTAGATGGCATACATCGAAATGGTCCAACACATAAGCAATAGACCATCTACATGCCAAGTTAAAGGCGTGAAATCGGTGATCACTAATGCAATCGCAGCGCTTGTTACCGCACCGCTACTCCACAACCCATGGAAGCGGGGCAGCAAAAGCTCGCCCGTCTCTTCCTGTCGATGAATGGCTTGAGCATTAACCGAGATATGAAATGCCGAGATGCAGAAACCAATTCCAATATTTACCCAGAACCATAAAGTCGCGCTATGCATATGGGGAACCCAGGCAATGAGTCCATACATGAAGCTGGCGCTACCAATAAGAACTATGCGAACGCCAATCTTATGTACGACATCGCCGATAATGATTAGTGCAATCATGGAACCAATTGCACCGAGGGCTAAATAAGTACCGAATTTTCCATTAGAGAGATGCAAGTTATCTTGGATTTCTGGAATGCGAGGCGCAATACACATCGTTCCGATTCCAAAGAAAAAGAAGAGAGATCTATGAGCCCACTTCTCAACAACGCTGATGGATGATTTCAATAGAGTGCACTCGCAAGCATTCCGCGGGCTTTGATCAAATCAGGATCGGATGGGTCTACTAAATCGAAGAGTTGAATAAGGTGATCGCGCAGTTCCTTACGTTGATCCCCAGAAGTCGCCTTAATGCTCTCGATCAGGCGAACAAAAGCTGATTGATTAAGCCCCTGTGAAATTTCAATATCGGCAGCTTTCTTAGCGGCTTCAATATCCAAAGGATTGGCATTGGCTGCCTGGAGCGTGTGGATGGGATCTAGTCCCTTAATGCGAATCAGTAACTCTGTTTGGGCTAGGCCAATTTTCGCAATTTGTTCGGTAGGTTTGCGAGCTACCCACTTTTTAAATGCATCGCGCGCAGCTTCGAAGTTACCGGCCTCCATCGCAGCCATTGCTTCTTCTTCTTCTGGCTCAATAATTTCTTCCGGAAGTACACCTTCTACTGGACCGTTCCCCACTCCACGCTCTTTGGCAATATCCAAGACTTTATCGATGACAAGTCGAATTTGATCCACGGGTGGAACAGATTCAAAGAGAGGAACAACTTGCTCTTGAATAATTGCAATCACCACAGGTACTGATTGCACTTGAAGTGCCTTAGCTAGTTGAGGCTCGGCATCAACATTTAGGGTTGCAATATCCCATGCGCTCTCCCCTTCGGCGCTGGTATCGGCTTTATGAAAAGCCGCCATCGTGTCCATCAAAACACTGAACTGTTCGCTGCGCGGTGACCAGCAGAGGACAAGGACAACTTTCTTATGTGAAGCTGGAATTATTTCGCCAATAAGTGTTTGTTGGGATATCACTGTTCCAACGAGGTTATCGGGCGTTATCGCTGGCTTGGCAAGCGCCCCAAGATCGATGACTCCCCCGAAATTTCCAGGAAGTGATGGGTTGCTCATGGGGCTATCCTGCCAAATAATTGCAAGAAGTGTTAAACGGTGACTTCGCTAACTCCTGAGTCTGTGCGATACGGCAAAATATTGGTGATGTATTCCTGTGTCGCAAAGTCAAGGCCAAGATCTTTACCGGCCTGCTCTCCCAAATACCAGCGGTGTTCAAGTATCTCGTGGAACATCTGTGCGGGCTCCACGCGTCCACGAAGATTTTCGGGAATCTGATTGAGAACATGATCAAATACGTCGACCATCCATCGTCGGGCGCTATCTTCAATAGGAGGAAGTGGTTTCTTCTCGCGACCGCGGAATCGATCAAAGGATGCGAGCAATCTCTTCGCTTGTAACTCTTCGCAGTGAATTCCCATTAAATTGGCAAGGCGGTTTTGGTGATATCCCGCTGCAACAAGTTTGGGAACGAATTTCAATGCCCCGGCGCCACCATCCATAGAAACTTCTACTTCTTCTACTGCGAATCCAAGATCTTGCAGAGTTCGCATCGCTTTTTCTACAGCGTGCCGATCATCAGGATCCAAAGTTTGCGGTTCTTTTAACATCTTCCACAAGCGGCGATAACGACGAATGACTCCTTCGCTGGCACGAATGGGATCCATTCCTGGATGCAAGACGCCGGCAATAGCCAAATCTTCCAACTCTGCGGCGACGTTAAAGAGCGCAATTTCTAGATCGTGTTCGCGTTGTCCATCACTCAAAACTGTTTGGAACTCTCCGGTCTCGGCATCGACAAGATAGGCCGCGAATTGATCTGCATCACGACGAAATAGTGTGTTGGATAGGGAGCAATCGCCCCACCAGAATCCCAGAAGATGAAGGCGAACTAAAAGTAGGGCGAGCGCGTTAGCCATATTGGTGATTTCATGCGGGGTAATAGAACCACTAAGAATTACGCGATACGGCAGTGAGAATGGCAGGTAATGAGTGGCAAGTGCGACCGGAAGATCTTCGCCATTTACATCAGTACGACCTTCAACGACTGCCACGGGGGTGACGCATGGCGCAAGTCGAGCATTCAATTCGCGCAGGATTGCATACTCGCGATTAGCGAATTCTTCTACAGTCTCTTTGACTGCATAAATCTCGCTCTCGGCCGAATCACTTGCACGAACCAATCGCACGATATGCCGGGAGATACCGCGCATCTGAGTCAGGGATTCATCCTCCGGCCACTCTTCCACCGGCTTGTTCCATGGCATTCGAGCGAGAGAGGNGATCTCTTCCGCTAGACCAGTAATTCGCAAGCCAGACATAGCCATATTCTCCCGCATCTAGATGAATATCTTCGGTGAATAGCCTGCATACGCGGGTGAGGTTTCCCTCATCTTTCGTTAATTTCAGATTAACATTTGTACATGGCCACTAAAAAAAGCGCTTCAGTTAAGAAATCGGCAGGAAAAGCAATAAAGAAGATTGCTGGTGAAAGAAAGGTCACGGGCAGTACTCCAGGCTTTGGTAAGTCTGGTGCGCCTTTAGATCGAGGCCACCCGTTCTACTTTGGATTTCTCGCAGCTCTTGGAGCAGTGCTTGCAATCACGATGATGCGCGCATTTGCATCTGCAAGCCAAGTATTTATTCTCATTCTTATCTCACTATTCCTAGCTGCCGGACTAAATCCTGCGGTTCTCTTCTTTCAACGCCGTGGTTTATCACGCGCTAGCGCGGTGGCTGTAATTGTTGGATGCGTATTGGCCTTTGTGGGACTCTTTGGCTGGCTCGCCATTCCACCGATTGTCGATCAACTCAATGCCCTCTTCCATAATGCCCCACGCCTTATTAGTGAATTAAAGAACAACCCCACCTTGAATAATCTCAACGATCACTTTGGAATTATTGATTCGATTTCTACCAAAGTGAATGAAGGCGTTCACAATGGTCAATTTGCCATGAGCGCTTTTGGCGGAATCGTCGGAGTAGGAAAAGCAGTTGTTTCCGGAGCGATCGCTGGCCTCACGATTTTGGTTCTCACCCTGTACTTCCTCGCCTCTCTTCCCAACGTCACAAAGACCGTTTATCGCTTAGTTCCAGCTACTCGCCGCGAGCGAGTCGCAGGACTCTCTGATGCCATCATCTTCCGTATTGGCGTCTTTGTCGGAGGCCAAGCCACAGTTGCACTTATTGCTTCTATTTATATTCTGATTGTTGGTGCAATTCTTCATCTTCCTTATGTGACTGCCCTCTCTGTCCTGGTCTTTATTTGCGGACTTATTCCACTGGTAGGACACCTGCTTGGAGTTTCCGTTGTCACCCTTGTTGCTTTGACCAAATCACCAAGTAGCGCAGCAATTGCATTCATTGCATATGTGGTTTATGTGCAGATCGAGAATTATGTGATCATGCCCAAGATTATGAAGAAATCGCTAGCCATGCCGGGACTTGTCACAATTCTTGCAGCGCTCTTAGGAACAAGCCTCCTGGGACTTGTTGGCGGCCTGCTCTGCGTTCCGATCGCTGCCGCAATTATGTTAATTGTTGATGAAGTGATTTATCCGAAAGCGGAAAAGTCTTAATACTCTTTCGGCAGCGGTAATCGATCTGGCGCAACTACCTGTGTAATCTCACTGAGCACGCGATAAACAGCGGGCTCTCCAACCCATAAATGTTTCGCTTCGGCTACGGCAATTAATTCGATCTGAGGAATAACGCTAAAACGCTGACGAGCTGCTTCGGGCTTGAGGTAATCATCGTGTTCGGGAATTAGCGCCAGAATGCGTCGGCCATCCACCGCCCAGAAAGCTAACTCCTCATCGCTTACTTTCATTAGTGGCGGGCTAAGAAGGATCAACCCTCTGATGCGAGCATCTTTGGCATATTTGAGAGCAATCTCGGTGCCAAAGCTCCAGCCCATAATCCATAAATTCCTAACGCCAAGAACTTCAAAGCAATAATTAATTGATGCAATCACGTCCAGCGCCTCGGAAATACCATCTCCATATTCGCCCTCACTGGTGCCGCGATCACTTGTAGTTCCACGGGTGTTAAAGCGAATGATTTCAATTCCAGCCATTTCGGGAAGTCGATTGGCTGCCTTCTTATAAATATGAGAATCCATCATTCCCCCGCCGGTGGGGTTGGGGTGGAGGCAAAGTATCGATGCACTCACGGGCCCGATCGGAGAAGCGACTTCGCCAACCAGTGTGAGGCCATCCTCGGTCTGGAAAGTAAATTCCTTACGATTGGAGGGCAAAATTGTGCTGGGGCGTATTAACTCTGACACAAGATGAGTTTAACCTTAGGCCATGAGCCCAACTAACACTTTTGCCAGCCACAACCCACTTACCGGGGAAGAGATTGCCCACTATCCCGACACTTCTCGGGAAGAAGTCTTTGCAGCAGTCGAAAGAGCAAAGATCGCTTCCATCCAATGGCAAATGTTCTCAGAGCGCGAACGACGTCGTGTTTTATTGAAATGGAATGGTCTACTGAGTGATCGCATTGAAGAGATCACTGCGATTATCGTTTCAGAGACAGGTAAACCGGCAAGTGATGCCACTCTTGAAGCCACTCTTGCGATCGGACATTTAGCATGGGCAGCCAAGAGCGCCGCAAAAGTATTAGCTGACCGAAATCGTCCCGCCGGATTGCTGATGTTCAACATGTCTGCTCGAGTACAGCGCGTACCAGTGGGAGTAGTTGGAGTTATTGGGCCTTGGAATTATCCGATCTTTACTCCAATGGGTTCTATCTCTTACGCACTGGCCGCAGGTAATGCAGTTGTCTTTAAGCCGAGTGAATACACCCCTGGTGTTGGCGCCTGGCTTGCACAAACTTTCGATGAAGTGAGCCCTATTCCTCATCTCTTTACCTGCGTTACTGGCCTTCCTGATACTGGCAGAGCGCTGACCGAATCGCCCGTAAATAAAGTTTCATTCACCGGATCAACGAGAACTGCCAAGAAAGTTGCCGCATCCTGCGCTGAGCGAATGGTTCCAGTTGTTTTAGAATGTGGCGGAAAAGATCCAGTCATTATCGCCCACGATGCAGATGTGAAGCGCGCGGCGGAATATGCCCTCTGGTCTGCGATGTCCAATGCGGGACAGACATGTATTGGCGCAGAGCGCGTCTATGTTGTTGATCTGGTCGCCGATCGCTTTATTGAAGAGATAAAGAGCGCTGCGCTGGAAATTCATGCCGGCAAAAATTATGGTCCTGCGACCATGCCCTCCCAATTGGGAGTTATTCAACGACATATTGATGATGCTGCAAATGCTGGTGGCAAATTCCTGATCGGCGGCCGCGATTCAGTAAAAGCTCCTTATGTTGAGCCAACCATCATTCTTGATGTGCCCGAAAATTCGACCGCAATCACGGAAGAGACTTTTGGCCCGACGCTTGTAATTAATCGTGTGAAAAGCGTCGATGAAGCGATCGCCCGCTCCAATGCCAGTGCCTATGGATTGGGTGCCTCTGTGTGGTCTCGTCGTGATGGTCGCAAAATAGCTGCGCAACTCGATTGTGGAATGGTATCCATCAATTCAGTCATTGCATTCGCGGCAATCGCTACTGTTCCCTTTGGCGGAGTTAAGGACAGCGGATACGGCCGCATTCATGGCCCAGAAGGACTTATTGAATTCACTTATCCTCGAACAGTTGTGAAGGAACTATTTAGAATTCCGATTGCCTTTACTACTTTCAAGCGGAGTAAGTTTGCAGATACTTTTATTAAGAAAGTAACGCAGCTTCTTAATTAATATCGAGGTGCGTTTCGGGTGCGCTCGGTACGCGGTCCACGATTATTGCGCTTTGCCCAACACGCGTTATGCCAGTGCCGGCGACTCTCCACATCATGCTCTAGCCATGCGACAGTGTGCGGAGTAGCCGTAGGAATTACTTGGTCACATCCTGGGCAGCGATAAGGCTTGTTGGAGCTCGAGCCAGTTATTTTTCGAACAACAAAAATTCCATCGGGATGATCTTCGACAATGTCACCTGATCCGCCAGAAAAAGTGAAATCTCCTCCGCGCTCTGGACCTTGCGAACCAGAACGAGATTTGGGGTGATTTCTACGCGGACTCACAGCCTTATTCTCCACTATTACTTGGCGATGCTTGATCACCTACGGCAAGATGCAGCCATGAGCGATGCAATTTCTATCACGGCCTTGCGCAAGCAATACCCAGATAAGAGCGCTCCCGCCGGGGTGAAATCGGCAGTGGATGGCATTGATCTCACAGTGGCTTCGGGAGAGATCTTCGCTCTGCTCGGCCCTAATGGCGCCGGCAAGACCACCACTGTGGAGATTCTGGAGGGTTACCGCGAACCCACTTCAGGTGAGGTTCGAGTTCTAGGTTTTAATCCTGCCGACCTGGGCAATAGCGCATCTGAGTTTCGCAATCGCATTGGAATAGTCCTGCAATCGACAAATGATGCCGCCGATCTCTCGGTCCAAGAGAGTGTCAGACATTTTTCTAAGTATTACACCAATCCCAAAGACCCAGAAGAAGTTATAGATGCTGTTGGTCTTCGCGAGAAAGCAAAATCCAAAGTTCGTTCGCTTTCCGGCGGACAGCGTCGTCGGCTCGATGTTGCTCTCGGAATTATCGGCACACCAGAGCTTCTCTTTCTCGACGAGCCCACCACTGGCTTTGATCCAGAGGCACGCCGTGCATTTTGGGGCCTGATCCGCACTTTGCGCGATGCCGGCACAACAATTCTTCTCACTACGCACTATCTCGATGAAGCCGAGGCGCTTGCTGATCGCGTGGGTGTGATTGCCAACGGAAAGATTCTTGAGATCTCCACCCCCGCTAATCTCGGGGGTCGCAATAGCGCCAAAGCAATCGTTACCTGGAACGAAGATGGAGCCAGACGCGAAGTGCATACCGATGACCCCACCAAAGAAGTTCTTCGACTCTCCTCTCGATTCGATGGAAATATCCCCGAACTCACCGTCACCCGTCCCACTCTTGAAGATATTTATCTTCGGATGATTGGAGGAGGTGCCTAATGAGAGAGATCATTCGAATCGGACTTCTTCGAGGCGCCTTGGAAACAAAACAATTTATGCGCCAGCGGGAATCTGTAGTTTTTACACTGGCCTTCCCTGTCATCTTGCTCTTTATCTTTGGTTCAGTATTCAAAGATAATTTGGCACCTGGCGTTACATTCTCACAATATTTTGTAGCGGGCATGATCGCATCCGGTCTAGTAAATACCGGATTCCAACAACTCGCCATCATGATTCCAATGGAGCGCGATTTTGGAACTATCAAACGCTTGCGCGGAACACCCATGTCCCCGGTTTCTTACTTCATTGGTAAATCAATCGTTGTGACCGTAACGATGCTTGCCCAAACTGTGATTCTGCTCGCCGTGGGTGCAATCTTCTTCAAGCTCAATATGCCAAGCAGTAGTAGCAAGTGGCTCACCTTCCTGTGGCTAATTGTTTTGGGAAGCATTTGTTCCACAGTTCTTGGAATCGCTTTTTCTTCAGTTCCCAAGAGTGGGCGCGGAGCATCTGCCGTCGTCTCCCCTATTGTGATTATTTTGCAATTCTTCTCTGGTGTTTTCTTTGTCTTCTCATCTCTTCCCCATTGGATGCAGCAATTTGCCGCGATATTCCCATTGAAATGGTTGACCCAAGGCATGCGATCTGTTTTTCTGCCAGATACTTTTGCAGTGAAAGAAGTGGCGAAATCATGGGAGGGTGGACGCACGCTCGCTATTTTGAGCGCCTGGATTATTGCTGGAACTCTGATCTCGCTCCGCACTTTTAAGTGGTCCGAAAAGTGATTCGCAAAGTACTTATCGCAGTTCTTGCGCTCACATTTATCCCTTCATCCTCGAGCGCAGCAACGAAGAAACCTGTTCCAAAGGTCACTGCGACCAAAAAAGCAGTTACGACGGCGACCACAACAAAGAAGCCGCTCGCAAAGAAGGTGGTGGCCAAGAAAAAGCCGGTTTATCGAAAGCGAGTTAAAGTTAGCGTTTCTCCTTCGCCTCCTCCCAAATGGCCACCAGTTAATTTCACCTCTGCTGGCGATATTTACGCCAAGATACCAACTGCCGTTGAATTAAAGGGCCTGGCATCTGCAAGCCCAACGCTCACTACAAATCTTCGCAATTGCGAAAAATCGATTTGTGGTGCGGTATTAGTCGCAGCAGAACAGGGCTGTTCGTGGTGGGAAGTTAACTCTGTCGTTATGGGTCCTGATAGTGAAGATGCGACGAAGAAAATAAATTATGGAACGCTACGAACTCTTGATTTGGGAACGCGAGCGCGAGTGATAAAACCTATTATGTTGATATCCGGCTTAGATTTAGCAGATGGTTATTCGGTGGGAAGTATCACTGCTAAGTGCTGGACGTCGGCAAAGCCTGATGGCGTTCCTAGCAATACCTATACCGCTCTCAAATAATTAGCGATTAGCTCCAGGAACCCATAGCTCGTCACCTTGGTCTTTATTGGCAACTCGGGCAAGTACAAAGAGTAAGTCAGATAATCTGTTGAGGTACTTTGCAGTAAGCGGGTTTACGCCTCCACCAAATTGGTGAATCGCATGCCATGTATTTCGCTCCGCGCGTCGGGTCACTGTGCGAGCCACATGAAATAAAGATGCAGCTGCGGTACCAGAAGGGAGAACAAAACTCCGAAGCGGTTCGAGGGTTCCGTTATAGAAATCAATTTTAGATTCAAGGTACTCGACCTGTGATTCCAGAACGCGCAGCGGCTCAATTTTTGGCTCATCTACAACAGGTGTACACAAATCTGCTCCAACATCGAAGAGATCATTTTGGATACGTACTAGAAGTTTGCGGCTCTCCTCATCCTCGATTGCACCCAGTGCGAGAACTACACCAATCGCAGAGTTTGCCTCATCCACTGTGGCATAGGCCTCAATTCGTGGATCATTCTTTGATGTACGGCTCATATCTCCAAGAGCTGTCGTGCCGTCATCACCTGTTTTTGTATAAATACGCGTGAGATTAACCATGGGGTAAGCCTAATTGACCGCGTAAGATTCAACCACCACTTCAGTGAATGTCAGATGTATGGGAGGCAAAATGAGCGAACGTTTTCGCGTCATTGGTGGCTCTCGTCTTCATGGCCAAGTCCATGTGGGTGGAGCTAAGAACTCAGTATTGAAATTGATGGCCTCATCACTGCTAGCGCCTGGAATGACGACCATCACTAATGTTCCTAACATTCTCGATGTGGAGATCATGTCTGATCTGCTCACACGCCTTGGCTGCACGGTCATCCACAATGGCAGCGAACTTTCGATATCCGTGCCAGAAACGCTCCTGCATCGAGCTGATTACGATCTCGTACGCAAAATGCGGGCATCGATCAATGTACTCGGTCCACTTGTCGCTCGAGTCGGGGAAGCTGAAGTCGCCTTGCCAGGTGGGGATGCTATTGGGCCGCGCCCATTGGATATGCATATTCGCGGGCTGGAATCTCTCGGTGCTACTGCCACCATCGAACATGGCTATGTCGTTGCCCGCGCCCCTCATGGTCTTACTGGCGCCGCAATAGTTCTCGATTTTCCATCGGTTGGTGCAACCGAAAATATTATGACTGCAGCTGTTTTGGCTCGAGGCACTACGACAATCGATAACGCCGCCCGCGAACCTGACATTGTCGATCTCGGTGACTTCCTTAACTCCATGGGCGCAAAAATCTCAGGACTAGGAACACCGCTCATCACCATCGAGGGAGTACCAACGCTTTCCCCCACAACGCATGCAACCGTTCCGGATCGAATCCTTGCGGGAACTTGGGCATTTGCCGCAGTTATCACTCAAGGCGATATAACTATTTTGGGATCTAATCCTGATCACTTAGAACTTCCATTAGAGAAACTCACTTCCGCTGGTGCAGTTATCACAAGTGTTGACGGTGGATTTAGAGTGCGGATGGATAAGCGTGCAAAAGCCATCGATATCTCTACGCTTCCCTATCCAGGATTCCCCACCGATTTACAACCAATGGCAATCACAATGAATGCAATTGCAGGTGGAAACTCCATCGTGACGGAAAATGTTTTTGAAGGACGATTCATGTTCGTCAATGAACTCGGTCGCCTCGGTGCTGAGATTCACGTGGATGGACACCACGCATCTATCGTGGGCGTAGATCAGCTGTCGGGTGCACCCGTTGTCGCAACAGATATTCGTGCTGGCGTGGGCTTGGTATTGGCTGGATTAGTCGCAGAGGGTGAAACTATTGTGGAAGATGCTTTTCATATCGATCGCGGCTTCCCTGGTTTTGCAGAAGCGCTTCAAAGCCTTGGAGCAGATGTAACGCGTATTTAGGCAGACGCGTTCGTTGTTGCCCCAAGGATTGAAACACGATTATTTGAAACTGAGATAAAGCCACCATTGATTGTGAATTCATTAACTGAACCATCAACAGCTTTTACTACAACCTGACCGTCGGCGAGCACTCCGAGAAGCGGGGCGTGATTTGGCAGTACGCCAATATCGCCTTCGAGTGTGCGGGCAGAAACCATGGTGGCTTCGCCCGACCAGACGCGCTTTTCTGGTGAAACTACTTCGACGGTGAGGTTAGACATCTTTTACCTTACTTCGCAATAGAAGCTGCGAGTTCGGCAGCCTTCTTCTCTACATCTTCGAGTCCGCCGCACATAAAGAATGCCTGCTCTGGAACATGGTCATACTTTCCATCTGCAAGTGCCTCGAATGCTGCGATTGTCTCTGACAATGGAACGAATGAGCCATCGATACCAGTAAAGACCTTTGCAACGAATGTGTTCTGTGACAAGAAGCGCTGGATACGACGAGCACGTCCTACGAGGATACGGTCTTCTTCAGAGAGTTCATCGATACCCAAGATAGCGATGATGTCTTGAAGATCCTTGTAACGCTGGAGGATCTGCTTGATTCGGTTAGCAACACGGAAGTGGTGCTCGCCGATGTAGCGAGGATCCAAAATACGTGATGTTGAGTCAAGTGGATCTACCGCAGGATAGATACCGAGCTCAGAGATCGGACGAGACAACACTGTTGTTGCATCCAAGTGAGCGAAGGTGGTGTGCGGAGCTGGGTCGGTGATGTCATCGGCAGGAACGTAGATTGCCTGCATTGATGTAATCGAGTGACCACGGGTAGATGTAATGCGCTCCTGGAGCTGACCCATTTCATCAGCAAGTGTTGGCTGGTAGCCCACAGCTGATGGCATACGTCCGAGAAGTGTTGATACCTCTGAACCTGCTTGAGTAAAGCGGAAGATGTTGTCGATGAAGAGGAGCACATCTTGCTTCTGCACATCGCGGAAGTACTCCGCCATGGTGAGAGCGGAAAGTGCAACACGTAGACGCGTGCCAGGTGGCTCATCCATCTGACCGAAGACCAATGCGGTCTTATTGATAACGCCAGTCTCTGTCATTTCAAGGAAGAGATCGTTACCTTCACGAGTACGCTCACCAACACCGGCAAATACTGATACACCACCGAAGTTTTCTGCTACGCGATAAATCATCTCCTGAATAAGAACGGTCTTGCCTACACCAGCGCCGCCGAAGAGACCGATCTTTCCACCCTTTACATAAGGTGTGAGCAGATCGATGACCTTAATACCAGTTTCAAACATCTCGGTCTTTGACTCGAGCTGATCGAATGCAGGTGCGGTGCGGTGGATTGGCCAACGCTCTTTAATGTCGAGTGATGAAGTAGGAACATCGAGTGACTCGCCAAGAGTGTTAAACACGTGGCCCTTGGTCACATCGCCAACAGGTACCGAGATTGGCGCGCCAGTATCAGATACGGCAGCACCGCGGACCATGCCATCTGTTGGTTGCATCGAAATAGCACGGACGAGGTTATCGCCGATGTGCTGTGCAACTTCCAGGGTCAAGGTGCGCTTATCTCCGCTGAGTGTTACATCAACGTGAAGTGCGTTAAAGATCGCCGGCATCGAATCAGCGGGGAATTCAATATCCACCACTGGACCGATAACGCGTGCAACGCGGCCAGTTCCCTTATTTTTCTCTGCCATCATTCGCTCCCTGCGCTAGCTGAGGCAAGCGCATCTGCGCCGCCAACGATTTCACTGATCTCTTGGGTAATTTCGGCCTGACGTGCAGCGTTCGCAAGTCGGGTCAAAGATTTAATTAGCTCGTCCGCATTATCTGTTGCTGACTTCATTGCGCGACGGCGAGCTGCATGCTCAGAAGCTGCTGATTGCAACATCGCGTTAAAAACTCGAGCCTCTACATAGCGAGGTAGTAAGGAATTTAATACCTGCTCTGGATTTGGTTCGAATTCATACATGGGCTTTAAGCCGGTGCTCTCTTGCGCTGACGCATCAATTTGCAGTGGCAACATCTGTGCAGCTACTGGAACTTGAGTGATCATTGAGTGGAACTCGGTATAAACGATATGAAGTTCATCGACACCCAAGAGTTCGCCTGCTTCGGTTGTCGTAGAGGCGCTGTGATCGGTCAGGAATGAAACGATCAAAGCTTGTGAAACTTCCTTGGCATGGTCAAATGTTGGATTATCTGAAAAACCTGTCCATGACCCTGCGATGGCGCGGTTACGGAAGCGATAGAAGTTAACCGCCTTGCGACCGACCAAGAATGCACTTGTCTCAAGTCCACGCTCTTTCAAAGCTGCGATCAAGAGATCGCCTTCCTTGATTGCTGCGTTGGAATACGCACCGGCCATGCCGCGATCTGCTGAGATCACGAGAACTGCTGCGCGGCGAGGATTCTCGGCGGCAGAAGTCAGTGGATGAGGCGTTGATGAGAATGACGCAACTGCAGTAACAGCACGGGTCAACTCAGTCGAATACGGCGAGGAGGCAGCTACGCGTTGTTGCGCCTTGACGATCCGAGAGGCGGAGATGAGTTCCATCGCTCTCGTGATCTTCTTGGTCGCTTTAACGGAGCGCATCCGTCGGCGATAGATTCGAAGTTGGGCGCCCATGAGTTACTTAGCACCTGCAGTCGGAACAAACTTGCCCTTAAATGTTGTGATTGCTTCTTCGAGAGTTGCGACAGTGTCGTCGGTCAATTCACGAGTTGTGGCAATGACATCTAAGATCGACTTGCGTTCTGTTGCAAGGAATTCTAAGAATTCTGCCTCGAAGCGACGGATATCAGCAACCGGAATGGAGTCCATCTTGCCGGTGGTACCAGCCCAGATAGATGCAGCCATACGCTCTACTGAATAAGGTGAGTATTGACCCTGCTTCAAAAGCTCAACCATGCGAGCACCGCGCTCGAGTTGTTGCTTTGATGCTGCATCAAGATCAGAACCGAAAGCAGCGAATGCTTCAAGCTCGCGATACTGAGCGAGGTCAAGACGCAAGCGACCAGCAATCTTCTTGATCGCCTTTGTCTGTGCAGATCCACCAACGCGAGATACTGAAATACCTACGTTAATGGCTGGACGAACACCTGCGTTGAAGAGATCGGTCTCAAGGAAGCACTGACCATCGGTAATAGAAATTACGTTGGTAGGAATGAATGCGGAAACGTCATTTCCCTTGGTTTCGATGATTGGCAAGCCAGTCATAGAACCGCCACCGAGTTCATCGGAGAGCTTTGCGCAACGCTCGAGTAGACGAGAGTGCAAGTAGAAAACGTCTCCTGGATAGGCTTCGCGACCTGGTGGACGGCGAAGCAGCAATGAGACGGAACGATATGCCTCGGCTTGCTTGGAGAGATCATCAAAAATAATGAGGACGTGCTCGCCCTTGTACATCCAGTGCTGACCAATTGCAGAACCGGTATATGGAGCCAAGTACTTAAAGCCTGCTGGATCTGATGCAGGCGATGCCACAATTGTTGTGTACTCCATTGCGCCAGCTTCTTCCAAGGCGCCCTTAACAGATGCAATGGTTGAACCCTTTTGGCCAATAGCTACATAAATACATTTAACTTGCTTCTTCTTATCGCCAGATTTCCAGTTCTCTTTCTGGTTAATGATGGTGTCGATTGCAATCGCAGTCTTACCAGTCTGACGGTCACCAATGATCAACTGGCGCTGTCCGCGACCAATAGCTGTCATTGAGTCAATCGCCTTAATACCAGTCTGCATTGGCTCTTTCACTGGCTGACGTTCAACTACAGAAGGTGCCTGTAGTTCGAGTGCGCGCTGCGCTTCAGCAACGATCTCACCCTTGCCGTCGATGGGACGACCTAGTGGATCAACAACGCGGCCAAGGAAGCCATCGCCAACTGGTACGGAGAGAATTTCACCAGTGCGACGGACTGTTGTGCCTTCTTCAATTCCTGTGAACTCACCCAAGATAACTACGCCGATTTCGCGTACGTCGAGGTTAAGCGCAAGTCCCAAAGTACCGTTTTCGAACTTCAAAAGTTCGTTGGTCATTGTCGAAGGTAGACCTTCAACACGGGCGATTCCATCGCCAGCTTGAGTAACTGTGCCGATCTCGTCGCGAGCCGCTGCACCCGGATTGTAAGAAGCAACATGCTTGGTAAGCGCGTCGCGAATCTCTTCGGGCCGGATCGTGAGTTCCGCCATCTTTCTCTCCTTCTAACTAAATCAAGTGCACAGTGATTGCACCTGAAACTTAAACTGCGAGCGCTCTGCCCGCTTCTGCTAAACGATTAACGATTGAGCCATCGATGATTTCATCTTCAAAGCGGATGGAAACTCCACCGAGAAGGGTTGGATCGAGTTCAACATTGAGGTGCACCTGCTGACCGATGTGCTTAGTGAGCGCAGCGGTGAGCTTGCTCTTCTGTGCATCAGTGAGAGGTACGGCAGTACGTACATGAGCATTGACTCGATTGAGGCGCTCGGTGACTGCGTGGGAATAGGCAACGACTGTGCGCTCGATATGGCGTCCGCGAAGTCCGGCGAAGGCATGTGAGAGAAGTCGGATGGTAAATGGCGAGAACTTGCTGGCGAAGATTGTGGCAAGCAATTCGTTCTTATGTTCGGTGGAATCTGCGCGAGTATTAAATGCCTGACGAAGATCTGGGTTCTCCACCAAAGTGCGGTTGAAGAAGAAGATCTCGTTATGCACGCGGTCTAGATCCCCAGCGATATTTGCAGCAGATGCTTGTGCCTCTACTGCGATTTGCTCAATCGCATCGATCATTTGTAGCGATGTTGACCAACGAAGGGCAACGGTCGCTGCAAGAAGTGATTGCGCCTTTGCGCCGATCTTTGAGCCGAAGAGATCAGAGAGCAAAGCGGACTTTGAATCTGCATCTCGAGCAGGATCGGTTAGCGCGCGGCGTAGACCGACCGATGAATCAATTGCAGTGAGGCCAACAAATAGATCATTTGCGATGGCAGCGCAATCCTCGGATGAGAGACCAGAGATGGTCTTATCCAAAGTTTCGCGAAGCGCCACCAAAGATTGGCGACTGCTACCACCCAAAAGAATCATTAGTTGCTCTTCTCCAAATCATCTAAGAAGCGGTCGACAATGCGTGATTGTCGAACCTGGTCATCTAACGCTTCTCCAACAATCTTGGAAGCGAGCTCTGTTGCCAAAGCGCCTACCTCGGTGCGAAGTGCCTTAATTGCTTGCTGACGTTCTGCCTCAATAGAAGCAGCAGCTTGGACCGTAATGCGATTAGCTTCTTCTTGGGCTTTGGTGCGGAAATCTTCGATGATGGCAACGCCTTCAACGCGTGCATCTTCGCGGATCTTCTGCGCCTCACCGCGAGCATCAGCAAGTTGTGCTGTGTACTCGTGAAGGGCTAGCTCTGCATCGCGCTGAGCCTGTTCGGCTTTTTCCATTCCACCTTGGATCGCTTCAGTACGAGCTGTGAATGCTTTTTCAAACATTGGCACAACTTTGGAGCGAAGAACCAAGAAGAGAAGTACGAAGGCGATTGTGCCGACGATCAACTCTGTGGTGTTAGGAATCAGCGGATTCGGCGCCTCTTCAGCAGCTTTAGTGGCTGCAGAGATAAGCGTATGGAGCTCAAACATTGTGTTTGTCCTCTATCTTCTGGTTTGGAATAACTCGGATTAAGTTCGGTTTACTTGAGAACGAAAGCGAGAACGAGACCAAAGAGAGCCAAAGCTTCAGCCAAAGCGAAGCCAAGGAATGCGATTGGTTGTAGGACGCTACGTGCTTCTGGCTGACGAGCGACGCCGCTGATGTAAGCAGCGAAGATCATGCCGGTTGCGATAGCAGGTCCGATTGCAGATAGGCCATAACCGACTAGGTTAAGTGTGCCGTGTGTCATCTGTGTTGCCTTTCTATAGGTGTTCAGTGAGTAGAACAGGTAGTGCTGGGTAAAACGGGTAGATCTAGTGTTCGTCGGCGAGCGCTCCTGCAATGAAGAGAGCCGTCAACAAAGTGATGATGTATGCCTGGAGGCATTGGACCATGAACTCAAAGAAGGACATTCCGATTCCCATAGCAAATGAGAATGGGGAGAGGATCTTGAGTAGCAAGTGATCGTTAGTGAGCATGTAATGGCCGCCAGAAATAAAGACCAAGAGAAGTAAGTGGCCGGCAAACATATTCGCAAAGAGACGAAGTGAGAGCGTGAGTGGGCGAACGATGAAGAATGTCGCGATCTCAATGGGTGTGAGAAGGATGTAAACAAATTTAGGGACGCCAGGCATGAATGCAATGCCAGATAAATACTTAATGAGTCCTTGCTTCTTAATGCCTACTGCGTGGAAGACGATGAAGGAGAAGATGGCAAGTACGTAAGCAAAGGCCACATGCGACATTGCTGGGAATTGAAGTAAGGGAACAATTCCAAAGACGTTATTGGTAATAACAAAGGTAAAGAGGGTAAAGAGGAATGGCACGAAGCGCATAAATTCATGTCCGATAATCTCTTCGCCGATGCTCTTGCGAACAAAGACATAAACAGATTCGCCAGCAAATTGGAGCTTGCCCGGTACAACTGCTGCTTTACGTGATGCAGCGATGAAGAATGCGGAAATAAGAATGACCGATAAGAAGACTAAGAAAATTGGCTTTGTGGAATATGGACTATCCCCGATGGATGGCGGCAAATTGAAGTCGTTAGTGCTAGGCGGGACGAATCCTGGGCTGCTAGCGATAAAAAACGAGCGCACGCACACTCCTGAAAGTAGTTAAAACTTAATCTTGGGAAGACGGTTGAACCCTAATAGTTGAGGGGGTAAAAAGGAAAACTGGCGAGGAGGTGATTTAGCGCTCTATTCGCGCCCGAAGCGGAGCCAAACGAGGTAGATCGATGCGCCACATCCGAGGATCAGGCCAGTGGGCAAGAAGAAGCCCTTATGGAGCCAGTGGTCCAAACCCCAGCCAATGCCACCCCAGATCAGCAGGCCCGAGATGAGGTATCCAAAGATCGACCATAGCGCGCCCTCTTCATTACCTGTTGCCATTGGTGCCTCCCTTTACTTCTGAACTGGGGGCAATGGTAACTGGAAACGGAGCTTGCGAAATGCACTGATCTCCCCAGCTAACCACGCTGAGGTAATGGCCAGTGCGCAGATCCCGAAAGTCGGACGATTGACTGTGGATTGCGTGGTCAGAGATGAGATCACCAATAGGAAGGCTCCCATCACCAATATTTTGGTGAAGTAGGAGAACATGGCGATTGCCATAGTTGCGATCGGATCCATATTCACCGTCAACCGCGAGATCAAGAGATGGATTGAGAGAAAGAGAATTACTACCCCACATGCAAGTAGCGCGCCCCAGAACCCAGATTTACCTTTGGCGATTACTCCCCCGAGAACTCCCAGCAACGCAACAATTGAGGCCGGAGCTATGGCCCCTTTCCACAAATCTGCGCCATGTTGATCAGGATTAGGTGCGAGAGATTTAAACAAGGGCTGCTCTTTTCTCTTTATTATTTATGAGAGAACTTCTGATCAAAATATAAGAAGCTCCAAAAATTAAGGCGCCCGAGAAAAATGCGACCCATAAGGGAGCAAATGCTGCAATTACAGTGGGAACGGCAAACATTGCCGTCCAGGAATAGAGAATCAAAGAAGTGCGACGATGTGAATTTCCGAGTTCTATCAACCGGTGATGTAAATGTTCACGATCTGCTGCAAATGGTGATCGACCTGCCCGCAATCTGCGAACGATCGCCATACCTAAATCTAAGAGTGGGATTGCCAACACCGTAAATGGGAGCAGCAAGGGAAGCAGCGGGGCGCTTCCATTTTCAGTAATCGAATTAGCATCGATCTGTCCAGTCAAAGTTATGGCAGCAGCCGAGAGCAGAAGTCCCAACAACATCGCGCCAGAGTCGCCCATAAATATTCGAGCCGGATGATAGTTGTGCGGCAAGAAGCCAATACAGATTCCTATCACCACTGCAGTAATTAGTGATGGAGCGCCGGCACGGTTAAAACCATTGACGACGGCTAATAAGTAAGAGAAGGCAAAAAATGCGGCCGCACAAATTGCCACAATTCCGGTAGCTAATCCATCGAGCCCATCAACAAAATTAACTGCATTAATAACCACCATGACGAAGAGAACCGTGAGGAGTTGGCCGATATTTGGGGGTAGCGTGAAAATGCCATTGATCGGAAGCCAGAGAATTTGAACGCCATGCAATAAGAGAATTCCCGCAGCCAGGGCTTGACCTGCAAATTTGGTGATGGAATCTAAGTCGTAGAGATCATCGAGTGCGCCCAAGATCATGATGAAAGTGCCCGCTAAGAAAATACCAGTTGCTTCACGTCCAAATGATTTACTAACGAGCGGAAGATGACTGACTACCAAGAAAGTAATAGACATCGAGGTCCACATCGCCAAACCACCCCAGCGCGGAGTGATGTGGGTATGCATATCGCGCGAGCGGACATTGATATATGCCCCCGATTTCATGGCAATAATTCGCACGATCGGCGTGATCAGAAAGCAGAGCGTCGCCGCGAGGGTTATTGCTAATAAATATTCGCGCATCTGAAGTTAGCGATTAATTATGTGGATAGACCGGGAATTTGGCAGTGAGGTCATGCACTTCTCCGCGAATAGCAGATNCCTTGCTTTCATCTCCGCCATCGCGAATTGCACGAGAAATTAGTGAGCCGATCTCTTTCATTTCACTTACGCCCATCCCTTGCGTCGTAGTCGCTGCCGTTCCGACGCGAATACCTGATGTGATGCCTGGCTTCTCTGGATCATAAGGAATCGAGTTCTTGTTTAAGGTAATTCCAGAAAGGCCACAACGCTCATCCGCGATTTTTCCGTTTACTCCCGTTGAGCGAATGTCGATCAGAGCTAAGTGAGTTTGGGTTCCACCAGATACCGAACGCATTCCTTCTGCCACTAAGGCATCAGAGAGTGCTTGGGCATTTGTAATAACGTTCTTGGCATATGCCTGATAGGCAGGGGTAGCCGCTTCCTTGAGGGCGATTGCCTTGCCGGCCACTGCGCTCATGATGGGACCACCTTGCATCCCCGGAAATACTGCTTTATCAATTGCAGCTGCGTGCTCGGCTTTAGTGAGAATCATTCCACCGCGCGGTCCGCGCAAAACTTTATGGGTAGTAAATGAGACAACATCTGCATAAGGCACTGGTGATGGGATCGCCTTGCCGGCCACTAGGCCAATGAAGTGAGCAGCATCCACCCACATGATTGCGCCTACTTCATCGCAGATGGAGCGAACAGTTTCAAAATCGATCAAGCTTGGGTAGGCAGTAGCGCCACTACAAATCATCTTTGGTTTATTTTCGATTGCCAGTCTACGTAGCTCGTCATAATCGATCAGCTCATTATCTTGACGAACGCCATAGGAGACGACGTTGAACCATTTACCGGAGAAGTTAACATGCGATCCGTGAGTGAGATGGCCACCATGCGGAAGTGACATTGCTAGAACAGTGTCCCCTGGCTTAGTAAATGCCTGGTAGACAGCAATGTTGGCACTTGCACCAGAGTGAGGCTGAAGGTTTGCATGCTCTGCACCGAAGAGAGCTTTAGCTCGCTCGATGCCAATAACTTCGACTTTATCTACTTCTTCACAACCACCGTAATAACGCTTACCTGGATAACCTTCGGCATATTTATTGGAGAGAGTCGACCCCAAAGCGGCAAGCACTGCTGGTGAAGTGAAATTCTCGCTAGCGATTAATTGAAGGTTCTTTCTCTGACGATCTAGTTCGCTCAGCAACACTGCTGCAATATCTGGATCTTGCGACTGTAGCGCTGGGAAATCTGGGCCAAAGAATGTTTCGTTACTCATGCCCCGAAGCCTATTCGGTGGAATCGCGATTTTCGCTCATGAGCGCGGGCACAACTGCGGCCATCTCTTCTAGTGAGATCCCACCCACCCGAATAACCTCGAGGCCAGCATCATGACCAATAACGCGATGTGAGACGACGCTAGATGCAGGTCCAGCTTCGAGTGGGCCGTAATCCACAAAGACGGCGATATCTGAGTTCAGCACAATGATGTCATCGAGTGAACGTGCAGGAGGTCGACCTTGTAACGAAGCGCTCGCAGCAGCAAGTGGACCGCTCTTCTCCAATACTTTGAGAGTAAATGAGTGGTTGGGAATTCTTACGGCGAATTCACCTAAGTCGCCTTGATCTCCTAGATCCCAAGCAAGACCCATGTGTGGTTGAACATTAAGCGTGAGCAGACCCGGCCAGAATGCTTGTGCGAGTTGGGATAAATCATCGGCAAGGTTTTGGGTGATGCCATCTAGTGTTCGCAAATTACCAATTAATACTTGCGCTGCCGTTCCGTAGTCATCACCGCGAAGCATATGAATATGGCGCACCGCCTCGACTGAGAAAGCATCGCAAGCAAAAACATATGCACTCTCTAAGGGAAGGACAACTGTTTCACCGTTACGAATTGCGGCTACCACTACATCGACAGCTGCTTCAATCTCGGCATCGGTGGTGAGATCTTTGAGCTCAAATATCTGAGGCATATGACTAGTTTAGACGGGAAATCTTCTCGGCAATTGCACCATCGACCATCGCATGAATGATCGTTCCCTCGCCTGAATAATCCTCAGAGATAATCTCGCCTCGCTCATGAATGGCCGAGACGATATCGCCACGATTAAAGGGAATTGTTGCGGTGATTTCTACCCGAGGCCGGGGAAGCGAGCTCTCGATAGCTTTGATCAGAGTGTCGATACCGAATCCAGTTCGCGCCGAGAAAGCAAAGCTGTTGGATTCCTCGCGCAACAATTGCATCATGACTTCAGGCGCGGCCACATCTGCTTTATTGATGGCGATAATTTCGGTGATCTCGCCCCCGCCAATATCGTTTATTACCTCGCGCACGGCACGGATTTGTTCCATGGGATCTGGATGAGAGCCATCGACAACATGCACAATGAGATCTGCTTCGGATACTTCTTCCAAAGTCGATTTAAATGCCTCAACTAATTGGTGCGGAAGATGGCGCACAAATCCCACAGTGTCGGAGAGGGTATACACGCGACCATCAGAACTAGTGGCTTTGCGAACCGTGGGGTCAAGGGTCGCGAAGAGTGCGTTTTCTACGAGCACCCCTGCACCAGTCAGGCGATTCATCAGCGATGATTTTCCAGCATTGGTATATCCCGCGATTGCCACAGAGGGAATATTGTGTCGACGTCTCTCCTGTCGCTTGGTATCACGAGAAGTTTTCATCTCCTTAATTTCTTTTCGGAGCTTTGCCATCTTGTCATTGATGCGCCGGCGATCGGTTTCGATCTTTGTTTCACCAGGGCCGCGGCCACCAATTCCGCCAGCTTGGCGTGAGAGTGAATCACCCCAGCCACGCAGTCTTGGCAAGAGATAAGTCATCTGAGCGAGTTCTACTTGCGCCTTTCCTTCGCGGCTCTTCGCGTGTTGGGCAAAGATGTCGAGAATGAGTGCGGTGCGATCAATTACTTTTACTTTGACTTTATCTTCGAGGGATCGCAATTGCGCTGGAGATAGCTCGCCATCGCATACGACTGTATCTGCGCCAGTGGCAACAACTGCTTGCCGAAGTTCAACGACTTTTCCAGAACCAATGAAGGTAGATGGATCAGCTTTGTCGCGCCGCTGAATCAGAGCCTCTAAAACTTCCGAGCCCGCAGTTTCCGCAAGCGCCGCCAACTCCTTCATGGAGTTCTCGGCATCGAGGGATGTTCCCTCAGTCCATACGCCTACTAATACAACTTTCTCTAATCGAAGTTGGCGATATTCGGCTTCCGAAATATCTTGAAGCTCGGTGGAGAGGCCAGCAACACGTCGTAGCGCTTGGCGATCTTGGAGATCGTGTTGATTCGCTTCGTATTGATCTGTCCCAGATTCTGCGGCATCAAATTCTGCCGCGACGCGAGCAGATTCCTTAAGAAGAGTGTCGATATCAATATCGAGTCCATCATCACGGCCGTCAGTGCTCACAAATAGCTACTCACATCATGTTCTTCCAGAATTACTGCAGGTCCAGTCATAGTGGCATTGGAATGAGGGTCTATCTCCACAACGATCCGGCCGCCTGGTGGATTGATCACCCAACGTGATGGCAATTTCATCTTCTTCTGCAGAGTTGCGGCGAGTGCTACGGCGCAAGTGCCGGTTCCGCAGGATCGAGTCTCCCCTACGCCTCGCTCATGTACGCGCATCGCAATATCGCCATTCGGTAAGAATTGAACAAATTCCACATTGACGCCTTCGGGATATTCATCCTCAGGTGCAACGACTGGCGCCGTGAGTAAATCTCCCGCTTGCGAAAGATCATCGACAAAGACAACAGCATGCGGATTTCCGACATTGATATTAAATCCAGTCCACGTGTGGCCATTTGATGTCGCAGTGATTTCGCCAAAAACTTCTTGTACGCCACCCATATTAACCGAGATATCGCCAGAATCTGGAACTGCTAAGAATTTACGACCATCGCGAGTATTGATGGAAAATATGCCAGCGGCCTGGTGTCCTCGCTCGACAATATATCTAGCCATCACTCGAATTCCATTGCCACACATCTCTGCCGTAGTTCCATCATTGTTGCGGTAATCCATAAACCATTTGCCATCGATTTTGGTGATGCGAATTGCGCCATCTGCGCCAATCCGACCAAGGCCATTCTTAATGCCAGTTGTGCGATTACACATCCGCGCAACTTGCGCTGGAGTTAGCTCAATTTCGTTTTGCGGATCGTAAATAAGCACAAAATCATTCTCAGTGCCGTGGCCGTAAGTTGCGATCATGTTGTGATGATAGAGGCTAGGACCTTCTCCAGGTGGACTGAAGTGCTTGCTGGCGCAATCCAAGTGATGCGAAGATCTTTGGAGAACCAGGTTTCTTGGCGGCGGGCATACTGGCGCGTGGCTCGCTTCGTCTCTTCTTTGGCTTCCGCCTCAGACATCTGACCCATCGCCATTTTGATTATCTGGGCATAGCCCAATGCACGTTGGGCTGTCTGTCCTTCGAGAAGTCCTTCTTTAATGAGGCGCGTTGTCTCCTCCACTAATCCGCGCTCCCACATCTTTTCTACTCTGGCATCGATGCGTGGATCTAATTTCTCACGGTCAAGAACTAATCCAAATTGCCGAGCATCCGGATAGCGTGAAGATCCTTCCCGAGGAAGTGAAGCGGTGTAAGGGGCGCCAGTAATCTCAATAACTTCTAGGGCGCGAATTACGCGGCGCACATTCTCTTTCGGGATTGCAAGTGCCGCAGCTGGATCCAAGGATGCGAGTCGTGCATGCATCGCCTCGTTTCCAAGCGCTTCTGCTTCATCAGTAATTTTCTGGCGAATATCGGGATCGGTATCGGGGAAGTTGAGGTCATCCAAAATTGCTTTAATGTAGAGACCCGTACCTCCGACAACTACAACTGATTTTCCTGCGCCCCGAAGTTCATCAATTTTTGCGCGCGCGAGTTCTTGATACCAAGCAACATTGACATCGTCTTTAACGCAAACGAGATCCAGTAAATGGTGTGGAACGCCTTGGCGCTCGGCCACGGTGAGTTTTGCAGTACCAATATCCATCCCCTGATAGAGCTGCATGGAGTCGGCATTAACTATCTCTGCATTTATTTCCTTCGCTAACTCAACTGCAAGATCACTCTTACCTGTTGCAGTTGCTCCTGCAATGATGATGAGCTGTGCGGACATATTTATTGACGGGCCTTTAGCGCAGCAAGCGTCGGCATACCCACCATTATCGGAGTTGGACCGGCTTCATGAGCGCGCGCTTGGGTTGCATCTCCTCCCCGAGTCTTACGAATATCGATTGGCAAATTCGATGCGATGACAAAGTTTGGTGATGCTTCGGTAATTACGGTCGTAATCGCATCGCCCGGGCGTGGCGGGTTGGCGGGATCTACAGCGAAGTGAGCCAAGCGAAAATCCTTAAGGCGCCCAGTCATGCGATCACGTGATGCTTCAACATCGGCAACCAAAATCTCCTGCGTGGTGCCGACTACTTGTTGATTCACAATCCCAGAGATCTCTTGTTGTAATTTATGGAGCGCTTCATAGCGCACTTTCATTACTGCGTCCGAAATTTGATCTGGCATGGAGGCGGCGGGCGTGCCGGGGCGCTTGGAATATTGGAAGGTATAGGCGGCTAAGAACTTAGCCTCTTGAACTAAGGAGATGGTCTCTGCAAAATCTTCGTCACTCTCTCCAGGGAAACCCACAATGATGTCGGTGGTAATTGTGGAATGCGGCATTGCGGTGCGCACTTTTTCGATTATTCCTAAGTAACGATCGCGACGATAGGAGCGACGCATCGCTTGCAAAATTCGATCCGAACCTGATTGCAATGGCATATGTAGATGCGGCATGACATTTGGAGTCTGGGCCATTGCTTCAATTACATCATCAGTGAAGTCACGAGGATGCGGTGACATAAAACGAACGCGCTCTAGTCCATCGATCTTGCCGCATTCGCGCAGTAGCTTGGCAAAGGCTCCGCGATCACCAACTTCAACACCGTAGGCGTTGACGTTCTGACCCAGCAAAGTAATCTCAAGGACGCCTTGATCGACAAGTGCCCGAACTTCTTTGAGAATGTCATCTGCTGGACGATCCTTCTCGATTCCGCGAAGTGCAGGAACGATGCAGAAGGTGCAGGTGTTATTGCAACCGACAGAGACTGAGACCCAACCACTAAAGGCGGAGTGACGACGGGCCGGAAGAGTGGAAGGGAAATGTTCAAGTGATTCTTTGATCTCTACTTGAGATTCCTCTTCAATGCGGGCCCGCTCCAAGAGCTCTGGAAGTGAGCCGATGTTGTGAGTTCCAAAGACAACATCGACATAAGGTGCGCGCTTAATAATCGAATCTTGATCTTTCTGCGCCATGCATCCGCCCACGGCAATTTGAAAGCCAGGATCTGATTTCTTACGCGGAGCCAAGAAGGAGAGATTTCCGTAAAGCTTGTTATCTGCATTTTCACGAACTGCGCAGGTATTAAAAACTACTAAGTCAGGATCTGAACCTTCCAGTGCCTGCGTGTAGCCTGCTTGAAGAAGTAGGCCTGAGATGCGCTCAGTGTCGTGGGCATTCATCTGACAGCCATAGGTCTCCACCACAAAGGTGCGCGGGCGATCTAGATCAAGCGACATAGCCCAATCTTAGGGGCGTTGGAATTAGGCTACTAATTCGCGCATGATGCGCGATGTAATGCTGTGATCAAAGCCTTTTCGCTGGAGCAAAGAACTCACCCGTCGATAGATAACATCGGGATCTAGATGTGAGCAGGAGCGATATTTCTTCGTCGCTAATTCAAGTGCCATTGAATATTCAGCTTCCACATCAATGGAATCAACGGCCTCATCAATAATGTCCTGAGCAACGCCCTTCATCCGAAGCTCCCCCACGATTACTCGCTTGGAGAGCTTCTTCTGACGTTGACGGGATTCGGACCACAATTGCGCGAATTCAAGATCATTGAGGAGACCTTGTAGTTCCAGGTTATCGAGAACGGAGATTGCAATCTCTTCACTCACATTTCGCTTCAGCAAAATCTGGTGCAGCTCCGCCCTACTCCGTGCGCGAGGTGCGAGCGAGTGATACGCCACAGTCTCGGCATAGGAGTAGGGATCGGCTGGAAGATTCTCTTCCTTCATGGAATTGGGGATCTTCTTCTGGATAGCGATTAGAAATCGACCTCAGCTGTTGCTTCATCAATTGCTGCAACAAGTGCTGGATCAACTGTCACCGGAACGTAATGCTCGCGGATCTTCTTCTCAATATCGTTGGCGAGATCTGGGTTGTCGATCAAGAATGCACGAGCATTCTCCTTACCCTGACCGAGCTGATCGGCTTCGTAGGTGTACCAAGCGCCAGCTTTCTTGACGATGCCGAGATCTACGCCAAGGTCAATGAGTGAGCCTTCACGTGAGATTCCAACGCCGTAAATAATGTCGAACTCTGCTTGCTTGAATGGAGGGGCCATCTTGTTCTTGACGACTTTGACGCGAGTACGGTTACCAACTGCATCTTGGCCTTCCTTAAGAGTTTCGATACGGCGGATATCCAAACGCACGGATGCGTAGAACTTAAGCGCCTTACCGCCAGTGGTGGTCTCTGGTGTACCAAAGAAGACACCGATCTTCTCGCGAAGCTGGTTAATGAAAATAGCGGTGGTATTTGAGTTGTGAAGTGCACCAGTGATCTTACGAAGCGCTTGCGACATCAAACGAGCTTGAAGGCCCATATGAGAATCGCCCATCTCGCCTTCAATTTCAGCGCGAGGGGTAAGTGCTGCAACAGAGTCCACAACGACGATATCGATGGCGCCGGAGCGAACCAACATATCCATGATCTCAAGTGCTTGCTCACCGGTATCTGGCTGTGAAACCAAAAGTGCGTCGATATCTACACCGAGCTTGCGGGCATACTCTGGATCAAGTGCGTGCTCTGCATCGATAAATGCTGCGATGCCACCTGCACGCTGTGCATTTGCGATTGCATGCAATGCGACTGTGGTCTTACCGGAAGATTCTGGTCCGTAGATTTCTACGATACGTCCACGTGGAAGTCCACCGATTCCGAGTGCGATATCTAACGCAATCGAACCTGTAGGAATTACTTCCTGGACTACTGGGCCACGATCGCCCATCTTCATTACTGATCCCTTACCGAATTGACGCTCGATCTGGGCTAGGGCTGTATCTAAGGCTTTGGTGCGATCATTGGACTGCTTCTCAGTTTTATCTGAAGCCATGATTTCCTTCTCTCTATCTACTGGCACCGGTCGGTGCGTCATGTACGGTCCTGAAGGTACGGAAGGCCACTGACGGCGGGAGCTTTGCTACCGCGGAACTGTGGAACCGCTCAGGTTGGGCATATCCACCCGGCGTTTTCACGCGGAGCGAATGGCTTAAGGGTACCGAACATCTGTTCGAAAGGCCAGATTGGTCCCCAGACACGCCGAAGGCCGCTGCGCCCGCCTATTTAAGTGAAGAGACCTGGAAGCAAGTCTTGGAGCCAGTTCCTGCAGGGCACGCCCAAGTCCAGTTGGGATACTTAGGATCTAGCTTTGCAACCTCCCAAAGCGTTTCGCCCTTCCCAGTTTTTTCCGTAGTGTCCCACGCATTAGCGAGAGAGATACTTTGAACCTTGAGGAACTTTCCTTGTTTCAAATCATCACACTCCCAAATACTCAAAGCCTCGCCATCTGAACTGACGTTAACTTTAAAATCAGAAACCGCAGGAGTCGTCACCTTCACAACCTTGCCATTCTTCTTAACCGATGTGGTTACTGGTTTCTTAACGGCGCAACTCCATTTTAGGTCATCAAAATTCTCTATTGTTGTGGCATCTACTTGATAGTTGAATCCCAAAGATTCATAGGTAAAAGGATCTAAATTGTCAACAGCTTGTCGAGTCCAAGTCCCCTTAGCCGTTCCAAAAACTGATAAGTCATAATTCTTATTCGCGTGTGAGCCCCTATTTGCAAAATCGCATCGTTCGACAGTGAACGCATTTTGGGTTTGATATGGCCATTTAATTCCTCTCCAACTACCATTCCCAATATTTGTTCGAAATGAATCAACCGGAATAGACTTAACTTGAATCGCGTACTTTCCGCTCAAGTCATATTTATCAGACGAGTCCAATTCAGTTCTTTGCCACTTGTTAGTTGAATCAAGAGTGTCGATTGATACTTTGTGAGGCGCGTTCGGTCCGCATGACTGACTTGTGATAGACACTGGGCTAATGTCACCTGAGCGATATCCCATATATCTTTCAGGAAAACTACTCAAAGGCGAATTTGCTCCAGTCTGACTGGAATTACTCTGGTTTTGATCGAGCGCCCTTGGCGGCAAAGTAACTGAAGAGTTCTTGCACGAGCTAGAGATAGCTGCAAAAGCGTTTTTATAATAAACTTGCATAAGATAATGATGCTGAATTTCTTTTTGTAATTTCGAGATCGCCAGACTCGTGTTTTGCGCCATTTGAGTTTGCCCACTGGAGATATAGCGATCGTAGGCTTTTCTGGACGTATCTATATCATTGGAATTTTGAGCTTCCAAATTGACTTGTTGAGAATAGGCCGTCCTAATATTTGTTAACCAATCAATATCAGAAGAAGTGCAAGCGGGAGCCTTTGCTCCTGGTGATCCATACTTAAAACTTGCCGTATCGCAGGAGTTATAAATATTATCAATTTTGAGCCCGAGTCCAGAAATGATGGAATCAGAAGATGAATCTGGATAAAATCTTTGGATTTGTTGCTGCGCCTTATATGAATTAACAAGAGCAATTTCTTTCCCAGTACAAGTCCGAAGTGCCGCTTTGCTCTCTCCGCTCATGAAAAAGCTAGTGAGCGACATACAGAATGTTATTGCAGTTAAGAAGGCGACTCTTTTCATAATTGAAATGTTAGCCTCAATGCTCAGTCATGACCTAGGAATACTCACCTAAATTTAAGAGGCATCTCCGGATTGTGGGCGATGACAGCTCTCCAAATATCCCCGGGCTCATCCCCCGCTGTTAAAGCTTCATTGACGGTGCGACCACCTAATTCAGAGTGAACGATGTCGCGGGCATAGGTATCTGAATCAGCGAAGTAATCAGCCATCCGGCTTTTGAGTTCAGTGATTCTCATATCAACTAAGCGAGCGCGCGAGCGATCTGCTCTGCTTGATGAGCAGATTCCGCCGCGGTGAGTGGCGCGCCAATTTGGCCAATTAACCAGCGAATGACAACACCAGAATTATCAAGTCCGAAAACGGCCGTGGCTGATTCAAAGACTTTGGTCCAAAGTGGATGATCGGTGACCGTCACAAAGCGAGCGATATCCAAAGGGTCACTCGTCACCATTTTACGGAGGGCTGGATCGTTAGAGATATCTTGCGAAAGGGCTCGCAGCGCTTCCATGGGATTTGCAGCAGTTTTCGCTAATTCGGTGAGGCGATCGATCTCTGATTCCAGAAGCGTCAACATCATTTCTTCTTTATCTGCAAAGTGGTTATAGACAGTCGCACGAGACACTTGTGCGCGAGCTGCAATCTCAATCATGTTGGATTCGTAATTACCATCTTCGGCAATGACAGCTTTTGCGCCAGCAAGAATTGCAGCGCGAGAACGTTGTTGGGTGGCCATTTGTGGCGCGTACTTCGTAGGATCCGGCGACACTTTAAGCGGCGTCGTCGACCACTGTCAGGATTGGGCTCTCGGCGGTCTTAACGAGAAGCGCAACATCGACCATGACAGTACTCAATGAGAGATCGAGTGCCTGGCAGATGGAATTCAAAAGTTCGGATGAAGCTTCTTTCTGACCACGTTCTACTTCGGATAGATAACCCAATGAGACGCGAGCGCCTTTGGCGACATCGCGCAGGGTGCGACCTTGGGCAACGCGAGCGCTGCGCAGGGTGCTACCGATATGGGTACGTAGAAGGGTCACGTGCTAAGGATACGCTCAAAAGTGGCTAAAGCGCTCTCTATTGTTGCGTGGCGAATAGCGGAGCGATCTCCAGTGAGCTGGAGCGAGATTGTCTGAGTGGATTTCTTAGAGGCGATGGCAATCCAGACGGTCCCGGCTTTCTGTCCATAGGCCTTACCAGGCCCGGCGACGCCAGTGGTAGCGATTGCATAATCAGTTTTGAATTGAGCGCGGGCACCGACCGCCATTGCGATGGCCACCTCTTCGGAGACTGCAGTGTGCTTGGTGATTAAACGCTTGAAGACTCCAAGTAACTTAGTTTTAGCCGAATCGGAATACGAGATGATCGCGCCTTCAAAGACGGCGGATGATCCAGCAATATCAGTGATGGCTGATGCGAGTCCGCCACCAGTAATCGATTCAGCGCACGAGAGCGTCATCCCCTTCTTCTTTAATTTCTTAACTACAGCTGTTGCATCAATCATCGACGCAGCGCTTTCGCAAAATAGTCAAAGCCCGTGGTGATGGTCAAAATAATTGCGACTGCCATAAAGGCATCACGTGGAAGTAGCGCCCAATGTGGGAGCGGGAGGATGTAGAAGCCAACTCCAAAACCTTGGAACATCGTCTTGAGCTTTCCGCCCTTACTGGCAGGGATTACCCCACCCCGAATGACAGCTAGGCGAAGTACCGTGACTGCGATTTCGCGGAGCAAAATAACGATGGTGACCCACCACCATAATTTTCCTTGAATAGAGAGGCCGATCATTGCGGTGCCGATCGCGGCTTTATCTGCGACCGGATCTAGAAAAGTACCGAAGCTTGTGATCTGATGGCGCGCACGAGCGACTTTGCCATCAAAAAAATCAGTCAGGCCAACGAGGAAGAAGCCACTCCATGCAATCCACTGCCAAGTCGCATCGTCACCACCATTCTTAAAAAGAGCGTAGGCGCAGAACGGAAGCGCAAGTAAACGCAAGACAGTGAGTGCATTGGGAAGATTTAAATTCTTATTTGTCATAGCGGCTGGGCTACCAAATCTGCACCTGCAACATCAGTAACGACTGCATCTACATAGTCTCCCACTCGATATTGACCACGACCTTGAATGAAGGTGGAGCCATCAACTTCTGGTCCTTGATGCTCTGCTCGACCTTCTTGAAGCTCTTCATCTTCAATCAATACGCGAACTTTCTCGCCGATACGCTCCTCGGCTCGCTGCATAATGAATTCATCCACCATCGTGGAGAGCTCGTTGAGGCGATGGTTTATAAGATCTTGATCTACTTTATTTTCTAATGTGAGCGCTTCTGTCTTATCTTCATCGGAATATCCAAAGACACCAACTGCATCCATACGCGCTTCCGATATAAATTGAACGAGCTCTTGGTATTCCGCTTCTGTCTCACCCGGAAATCCGACGATCACATTGGAGCGGATGCCAGCTTCGGGAGAGAGCGCCCGAATTTGAGTAATGAGGTGAAGGAATTCTTCTGCTCCGCCAAAACGACGCATCCGACGTAGGACAGTTGGGGCTGCGTGCTGGAAGGAGAGATCGAAATAGGGAAGAACCTTGGGAATGCTAACCATTGCCTGCAAGAGTGATGGGCGCATCTCTGCCGGCTGGAGATAAGACAAGCGAATTCGCTCAATCCCATCTATCGCAGATAGATCAGGCAGCATCTTTTCCAGAACCTTGAGGTCGCCGAAATCTTTGCCATAAGAGGTCGTATTTTCCGAAACTAAGAAGATCTCGGTAACGCCTTGATTGGCTAGCCATTTCGCTTCATCCAAAATCTCGGTGGGACGGCGCGAGACGAAAGAGCCACGGAACATCGGAATGGCGCAGAAGGAGCATCGGCGATCGCAACCCGAGGCGATCTTGAGTGGTGCTACCGGAGCTTTCTCCAGGCGCTTTCGCATTACCCGTAAACCTTGTCCCATTGGCGCAGGACGCTCGGACATGACGGCGTCGCGATTAGCAGCACGTTCGGCCGGAGAGATTGGCAAAAGTGTGCGGCGATCTTGCGGAGTATGTGCTTGGATCGACCCACCACCAATGATGGTTTGTAGGCGAGCGGAAATATCTTTGTAATCATCAAATCCCAGAATTGCATCTGCTTCCGGGAGAGCCTGGGCTAGTTCCTTGCCGTAACGCTCTGCCATACATCCCACAGCTACTACAGCCTGGGTAATCCCATTGCCCTTGAGAGAGTGCGCTTCCAAGAGTGCATCTACTGAATCCTTCTTAGCGCTCTCGATAAATCCGCAGGTATTAATTACCGCAACCTCAGCATCGGCGGCATCTTCGACCAAGGTCCAACCATCCGCAGCCAAGCGGCCAGCAAGCTCTTCAGAATCAACTTCATTGCGTGCACATCCGAGAGTCACTAATGCGACAGTGCGAGATTTTTGGGAAGTGCTCATTGCGGCAATGCTACCTGCCGAGAGATCAAAAAGTGGCTTGGAACTTACCCTTGATTAGATGAGTTAGGGTCGAATTGAAGGTGCGCGACCTCACCGATCTTGCCTGGAGTGCCAAGTTCTTTGCCATTGACATTTAATGAGACAGCGCCGGCATTTCCCACAACTAATTGAACAAGCAGATCATCGGTAAATGTCTTGCTCTCACCGGTAGTAATTTGCCCACTAAATACTTGCGCCCCTGCGCTATCGGTAACACCGATCCAACTCTTGCCGTTTGTACCAGTAACAACGACAGTGACTCCGGTTGTCTTTGTGGCAACAGTCGTGACTGGCTCATTTGAGGATGTAGCTGTTGAAGTTGGTTCCTTCTTTGATGCAGAAGGCGCAGCAGGAGAAATGTATGAAGATGCTACTGAGCCAAGAAAAATTAATCCGACGATTCCAGCTGCTATGCCAGACATCGCTTTATAAGAAACTTTAGGAAGTTGGCGACGAGGGGTAGTCGCATTATTTTCAGTGAGAAGGTCAATCATCGGACGATCTACTTCGCCAGTTGTCTCTTCGAAGAGGACAATCAAGGCATCAGAATCTGCACCTATGGTTTTTGCAATACTGCGGATATGTCCACGCGCGTAAGCCATTCCACCCGATGAAACGAAATTATCTGCTTCAAGATCCTTTAAAACATCTTTACGAATACGCGTAATGTCAGAAATTTCTTGAAGGGAAAATCCAGCTGATGTGCGCGCGGCATGTAATGCGACGCCGACAGTCTTTGATTTCTCTGACACGAGCTGAACCTCTTCTTCTCAAATCTTCGAAAGATGGGGAACTTGAGGTGCTAAGAATAAGAGAGGTGGGTACTTTGGGACAAGTTCAGAGGTTTCAGATCAAGCGTGGAGAAATGAACTCACCCTGAGAATCACCTATGGTGTCGAACATTTAGAGGTCGAATTACAAGTTTCCTTGGAGTTGCTCGAGCAGGTCTGGCATTTGCTCAGCAGTTATGAGAACCACGCGCGCTTTAGAACCTTCAGAGGGACCAACAATTCCACGGCTCTCCATGAGATCCATTAAGCGACCTGCCTTTGCAAACCCAACGCGAAGTTTACGTTGCAACATTGAGGTAGAACCAAATTGAGTAGAGACAACAAGTTGAACTGCCTGCAATAAGAGATCCATATCATCGCCAATATCATCTTCTATCACATGTGCTTTTACTGGAGCATTGAGATCTAGTCGATATACAGGTTGAAGTTGTTGCTTAACAAAATTAACCACTGCTTCGGTCTCGCGCTCTGAGACATATGCGCCTTGAATACGTAGCGCTTTACTTGCGCCCATCGGCAAGAAGAGTGCATCGCCTTGGCCCACAAGTTTCTCGGCACCAGGTGTATCCAAAATGACTCGAGAATCAGCCAGGCTAGAGGTTGCAAATGAAAGACGTGAAGGAACATTTGCCTTAATGAGGCCAGTGACAATATCGACGCTTGGGCGCTGGGTTGCAATAACTAAATGGATTCCAGCGGCGCGAGCAAGCTGGGTAATTCGAACAATGCTCTCTTCCACTTCCCGAGCTGCAACCATCATCAAATCTGCAAGCTCATCGATGATGACCAAGAGATATGGGTAAGGCTCGAGTACGCGCTCGCTTCCCGCCGGCACGGTGATTTTTCCAGCCCGTACTGCTTTATTGAAATCATCGATATGCCTAAATCCAAAATTGGAGAGATCGTCATAACGCATATCCATCTCACGAACAACCCATGCCAATACATCAGCAGCTTTCTTTGGGTTTGTAATGATGGGAGCGATCAAGTGCGGAATACCTTCATAGGAAGTGAGCTCTACTCGCTTAGGATCAATCATCACGAGGCGAACATCGTCGGGAGTCGCGCGCATCAAAATCGATACGACAAGTGAGTTGATCATCGAGGATTTGCCAGCGCCTGTTGCGCCAGCAACAAGGAGGTGAGGCATTTTCGCAAGATTGGCGCAGATAAATTGGCCTTCGACATCTTTACCTAGCGCAATAACCATGGGATGAGCATCATTGGAGGCAACAGATGAACGCAATACATCTCCGAGCGTCACCATCTCGCGATCAACATTTGGGATCTCAATGCCAACGGCAGATTTACCAGGAATAGGCGAGAGAATGCGAACATCTCCACTTGCAACTGCGTAGGAAATGTTCTTGGCGAGGGCTGTAATTGCCTCGACTTTCACTCCCCCGCCAAGTTCAATTTCATAGCGCGTGACAGTCGGGCCACGCATAAAACCTGTCACTTCAGCATCGACGTTAAATTGTTCAAATACTTGAGTCAACGCAGCAACGACTGTGTCATTGGCCTTTGACTTTGCTTTCGCTGCAGGTCCTGCTTTCAAGAGATCCATCGGAGGTAATTGATATGGAGTATCGGCAGTAAGCAACATTTGTTTGGCCGGCCCAGTAGGTGCTGGTGGGGTTGGCTTCACGGGTGTCGAAGCTAGGGGTTCGCGTGGCAATTCAAGAGTGAACTCCTCATCGAAATCTTCTTCGTCGAGCTCCTCCTCTTCATGGACAAATCCTTGAACAAGTGGCGTATCAAAAGCTGGAGTATCGGAAATTTCAAAGTCGGCATCCACAACTGGAGTTGCCTTCGCTCTACTTCCCATATGAATGAGAGCTCGAATACGAGAAGCTACTTGTGAGACCGGTGTGGCAGTAATGATCAAGAGACCAAAAATCATAATAATGATAAGAACAGGAATTGTTAACACTGAAGTCATAAGGGCATCTAGCGGAGTCGCAACGCCATAACCCACTAATCCACCTGCAGAGTAATAAGCCTCTATGCCTTTGCCATCTGCGCCGCGAAGAATATGTAGCAGGCCGCTTGCTGTGAGAAGCAAAATAAGCGCGCCAACAGTGATTCGTCCGGTGGATCGCTTCTCCTCCGGTGTGCGAAAGAGTCGAAAAGAGAAATAAAAGAATGCGATCGGTGCCAACCAAGCGAGCGCTCCGAAAGCGCCATGTAGGCCGTAATACATCACCTTGCCCACTGGATTCTTATGGCTGATGTAAATACCTGCTGCAGAAATTAAGGCAAAGATAAAGATAAAAAATGCGAGACCATCACGATGGTGCACCGGATCTAACTCTTTGGCGCCTCTGAAAATGAAGCGAATAGAGGATCCGATGGCTTTGGCACCAGCACGCCAGATAGCACCCAGCGCACGAAGAAGGACTTCGACTGGAGAGGAAGATTTCTTCGTGGAACGAGATTTTTTACGTGCGGCCATGATGTGTAAGTGTAAAGAAAAGTGAGTAAAAGTTAGCGCAGGCGCGCCCTCGCTACTTAGACCTCAATTACTACAGGAACAATCATTGGCTTGCGACGATGTTCATCGCCAACCCAACTTCCCACAGTTTTACGAACAACTTGTTGAAGCTGATGGGTGCCATTAATGCCATTAGCAACGGCATGAGCAAGTGCTTTCTCAATCATTCCTTTGACTTCATTAAAGAGTGAATTATCTTCCGTAAATCCTCGGGCATGGATATCTGGTCCAGCAACAATCTTTCCCGTTTGCGATTCGATGACGACAACTACCGAGATAAATCCTTCTTCACCGAGAATACGGCGATCCTTCAAAGAACTTTCGGTAATTTCACCAATGCTCTGACCATCGACATAGACATATCCCACTGCAACTGCTCCAGCGACATCTGCATAGCCATCGGCCATATCAATAACAATTCCATTTTCGACTACCAAAGTGTTGGTGCGAGGAACGCCCGTCTTTATTGCAAGCTCGGCATTTGCGCGAAGGTGGCGCCATTCGCCATGGATTGGCATCACATTCTTTGGCTTAACGATGTTGTAGCAATACAAGAGTTCACCAGCGGCTGCGTGGCCAGATACGTGAACCATGGCATTGCCCTTATGGACGACATTTGCGCCAAAGCGGGTGAGTTCGTTAATTACTCGAAAGACCGAGTTTTCATTACCTGGGATAAGTGATGAAGCCAAAATAACGGTATCGCCCTTGCCCACTCGGATCTGGTGATCACCATTGGCCATTCGGGAAAGTGCAGCAAGTGGTTCGCCTTGTGATCCGGTGCAGATCAATACAACTTTGTCGCCGTAGTCATCCAAGTTCTTGGCATCGACAACTAAGCCCTTAGGAACAGTGAGGTAGCCCATATCTTCTGCGAGCTTCATATTGCGCACCATTGAACGTCCAACAAAAGCAACTTTGCGATCATGTTGGACTGCTACATCGATAATTTGCTGGATTCGGTGAACATGTGAAGCAAATGATGCAACGACCACGCGACGCTCTGTTTGTCGGATCACTCGATCTAATACCGGAGAAATATCTCGCTCCGGAGTGGTAAATCCGGGAACATCGGCGTTAGTGGAATCGACCATGAAGAGGTCAACGCCTTCGGCGCCTAGGCGAGCAAATGTGGCGAGGTCGGTAATGCGGCCATCTAGTGGCAATTGATCCATTTTGAAATCACCAGTAGCAAGCACAACACCAGCGGGAGTTTTAATGGCAACCGCTAGCGCATCTGGAATTGAGTGATTAACTGCAACGAATTCAAGTTCGAAGGGACCGAACTTCTCCACCATTCCTGCGTGGACTTCAATCAGCGGGGCGGTAATGCGACGCTCCTTGAGCTTTGCTTCAGTAAAGGCCAAAGTAAGTTTTGATCCCACTACTTTTATATCGCTCTTTTCGCGCAAGAGATATGGGACTGCGCCGATATGGTCTTCATGGCCATGAGTTAAAACAATTGCGACGATGTCATCGAGGCGATCGCGAATATAGGAGAAATCCGGAAGGATCAGATCGATTCCTGGTTGTGACTCTTCTGGAAAGAGAACGCCACAATCCAAAACCAATAGTTTGCCTTCGTATTCATAGACGGTCATATTGCGACCGATCTCACCGAGGCCACCTAGGGCCACGATCCGAAGAGTTTTATCTTGAAGTTTAGGAGGGTAAGGCAGGTCTGGATGGGGATGATTCATTAGTTAATTTTTACTCCGCCGCTTTGTAGGTCCTCCCGCAATTGCGCGATCTGCGCTTCGGTGGCATCGACAAGTGGCAAACGAGTAAAACCGCCAGGTAGGCCCATCATGTTCATGGCTGCCTTAGTCAATATCGCACCTTGGGTGCGGAAGGTTCCGGTGAATACCGGTAATAGTTGTTGGTGAATTTCTAGTGCACGTTCTGCATTATTTGCAAACCAGGCATTGAGCATCTCTTTGAGTTCGTTGCCGACGGTATGTCCGCAAACAGATACAAATCCGACCGCTCCTACAGAGAGAAGTGGCAAGTTGAGAATGTCATCGCCAGAGTAAACCGGAACACCGCAGCGCTTGATTACCCAAGAGGTTGCAGCGACATTTCCTTTGGCATCTTTGAGCGCAACGATCTGAGGGTGCTCGAATAAAGAAATAATTGTCTCTGATTCAAGTTCAACTCCGGTACGTCCTGGGATGTCATACATCATCACAGGAAGGTTGGTGGAGTTAGCGACTGCCAAGAAGTGGGCTTTGATACCAGCCTGTGGTGGCTTGTTGTAATAGGGAGTGACAATCAAGATTCCATCAGCGCCAGCTTTTTCCGCACGCTTTGCTTGATCGACCGAGAAAGAGGTTTCGTTATCACCAGCACCAGCGAGAACTTTGACGCGATCTCCCACTGCCGCTCTTACAACGCGGATAATTTCATCTTTCTCTTCAGGCTTAGTTGTTGGCGCTTCACCCGTTGTGCCGTTAACGACGATTCCGTCGTGGCCGTGATCAACTAAGTGGCGAGCGAGTCGGTCGACTCCAGCCCAATCCACGGAGAGATCTTTATTGAATGGCGTCACCATCGCGGTGAGCATTCGGCCAAATGGCGCTTCTATACGCATAGGCGAAGGTTACCCTGATTAAGGAGCAATTCGTCCAGACTTTTGGAAGGCCCCGTATGTGAGAGGCATCAATTGTGCAAAATGGGCTTCCATTTGCTCGGCAACCATCTCAATTTCACGTTGTGGGTAGCTAGGAAAATGTGAACCCTCACTTGAAGTGCGAAGTGACAGGAAATTCATCAGCGCACGAGCATTCATTGTCACATACATCGATGAATATAAAGTCACGGGCAAGACTGCGCGGGCAACTTCGCGAGCAACTCCGACATCCAATAATTTTGTGTAATTCTCATATGCCAAGGTGCAGGTCTCTTTAATAGCAGCAACGGTCATTGTGTACTGCTCAGTGTTTCCATCTACAAATGTATACGCACCTGGTTTTCCTACTTGAACGAGTTTGCGCTCTTTGCTGGGCACGTAGAAGACCGGACGCAATTCGCGATATCGACCACTCTCTTCATTGTAAGAAGCGATGCGGTGACGCATGAATTCACGGAATACAAAGATTGGTGCCGAAATAAAGAAAGTCATGGAGGTGTGCTCGAAGGGAGAGCCATGTCGTTCACGGGCCAAGTAGTTAATGAGACCGGCAGCCTCTGAAGCATCACTTCCCACAGATTCCAAGGATTTATCACCCGCAGTCGATACCCGCGCTGCCCAGATAACATCTGAATCGCTCGCGCTTGCCTTAACGAGTTCTACGGTCATATCTTCACGGAACTGGATTGGGAAATGCTCAGTTTTCTCACTCATGCCCCGACCCTATAGAACGGCACGCAANCCTTGGTGGATACGGCAGAATATCGGCGTGTCAGTGAAGCGAGATTCCTTTAGCGTGAGTTTTACGGTGGGCGCATATGGTTCAGCATTTGGCGCTTCCGCAGTCGCTAACCATTTCACCGTTCTTCAAGCTTGCCTACTCTCGCTCCTTTTATTCTCTGGCGCATCCCAATTCGCAGTGATTGGAGTCATGGGCGCAGGTGGTTCTGCGGCAAGTGCGATCGCAACCTCGACTCTGCTTGGTACTCGAAATGCTCTCTACGGATTGCGCATGTCTTCTATCTTGAAACATAAAGGTTGGCGACGAGCAATAGGCGCACAAATCACCATCGATGAATCCACTGGCGTTGCACTTTCTCAATCGAATGAGGTCGATGCCCGCAAAGGATTTTGGTACACCGGCCTAGGCGTCTTTCTCTTCTGGAATCTCTTCACTCTAATGGGCGCACTCGGTGCAAACGCGATTGGCGATCCATCAGCTTGGGGTCTTGATGCCGCTGTTCCTGCCGCTTTCTTGGGAATGCTCTGGCCGCGACTAAAAGAGCGCGCGACTTGGGCAGTTGCGGCAGCATCACTTGTTCTCGCTTTAGTGCTGGTTCCCAACGTTCCCGCAGGAGTTCCGATTATTAGTTGTGCACTAATCGCCATTGTTGTGGGGTGGCGAAGTGAGTAAAACTTGGATTGCGCTGATTGGTTCTAGCGCTCTTGCCTTTGCTTTGAAATATTTAGGTTCTGCCGTCCCAGAGTTCTGGCTCAGCCATCCTCGGATTCAGCGCATTAATAATTTGATTCCGATCGCGCTACTCAGTGGTCTGGTTATCGTTCAAACCATGACTGAAAAGACCAAGTACATCATCGATCACCGCGCTGCGGGTGTGGGATTTGCGATTGCTGCGCTCATAGCAAAGGCGCCTTTCCCAGTAGTGGTAGTCGGCGCCGCTATTACATCTGCGATTGTGTATCGATATTAATTAGGTATTAAAGAACTTTTAGTGCCTCAAGCTTTGCTTTGAGATCATTATCGGATGGCTCGGTGAGATGAGTTCCATCTTCAAAAACGATTACTGGGATTGATTTCGCTCCCCCATTGATTTCGATGACTTTGTCAGCTGCAGTGAGATCTACTTCAACGTCGACATAGGTGTATGACACCTTGTTGTCGTCCAAGAATCGCTTTGAGCGGCGGCAATCTCCGCACCAATCTGCTCCATACATAGTTACTGATGACATGTCTGCTCCTTAGTCTCTGGGAAAATTACTTGAGATCCATGAAATGCTCAAGACCGAATGTCAGTCCCGGGTGGGTGCCAACTGTGCGAACTCCGAGGAGCACGCCAGGCATAAAGCCGGTGCGATCGATGGAGTCGTGGCGAATGGTGAGCGTCTCACCGAGATCGCCGAGAATTACTTCTTGATGGGCGACTAAACCACGTAAACGAACTGAGTGAACCGGAACATCTCCGACCAAAGCTCCCCGAGCGCCATCAAGTGCGGAGGTCGTTGCATCTGGCATTGGCTCCTTATTAACAGAGCGACGAGCTTCGGTAATTAATTCCGCAGTGCGAGCAGCAGTACCTGATGGTGCATCTGCCTTCGCCGGGTGATGGAGTTCAACAATTTCTACTGATTCAAAGTACTTAGATGCTTGTGCTGCAAATTGCATCATCAATACTGCACCGAGTCCGAAATTAGGGGCGATCAATGCGCCAACTGTGGGGTGAGCAGATAGCCAACTCTTAATTTGTGCGAGCTTGGACTCATCAAAACCTGTTGTACCTACGACGACTGAAATGTCGTGGTTGATGGCGAATTCTAAATTGCTCATCACGCTATCTGGGTGGGTGAAATCAACAATTACTTGTGCGCCGCTAGCGATGAGTAAATCGAGTGAATCTCCGAGATCAATTTGTGCCACAAGCTCGAGATCAGATGCACCGGATATTGCTTTGCACGCTTCTTGACCCATGCGACCCTTAGCGCCGAGGACGCCGACTTTGATTGTCATCGAATTACCTTCTCAAACTTAGTGGTGCTACGGAATGGACCCACAAGGGAAAGGGTAGCGGGAGCGCTAAAGAGATCGCGAGCTAATTGATGGACTTCTGCAGCAGTAACTGCCCGAACTTTATTGAGAATCTCATCGAAACTCATGATTTCACCGTAAACCAGTTCGCTCTTGCCGATGCGAGTCATGCGAGAGCCAGTATCTTCTTGGCCCAACACAAGGGAACCAGTGACTGCGCCTTTTGCTCGTGAAATCTCTTCGGCAGTAAGTCCATGAGCCATGACATCTTCGGCTACTTCGCGCATTAACTTGATGACTTCTTCGGTCTTCTCCGTGCGACAACCAGCATAGAAAGCAATAGTGCCAGTGCCGGCAAATTGTTGTGGGTAGGCATAAGTTGTGTAAGCAAGGCCACGCTTTTCACGAATCTCTTGGAAGAGGCGTGAGGACATTCCGCCACCAATGGCAGATGCCAGAACACTCATCGCAAAGCGACGGTTATCGGTGCGAGCAATGCCTGGAAATCCATAAAGAATATGTGCTTGCTCAGTTTTGCGATCGATCAGACCTACTTTGCCAAGTCCGGGAGTCTTCACGGGCATCGTGGAGCGGGTATCTGATTGAGTATTGGGAACATCAAGGAAGCCATCGCGAGATAGCGCTTCTTCCACCATCTTTACAACTTTCTTATGCTTCACATTTCCGGCCACAGATACAACAAGCTCTTCTGGGCGGTAGTGCTTCTTGTAATAATTAAAGAGGGAGTTGCGTGACATCGAATTAATGGAATCCACTGTGCCCAGGATTGAGCGACCAATAGGTGAATCGCCATACATTGTCTGCAAGTAGAGCTCGTGGATGTAATCAGAAGGATCATCATCTCGGACCGAGATTTCACTAAGGACAACGGTGCGCTCAGAATCAACATCTGCTTTAGTAAAAGTGGATGAGGTAATGAGATCGGAAATCACATCAACTGCGAGTGGAAGATCGGTATCAATCACGCGGGCATAGAAGCAGGTGTATTCCTGACTGGTGAATGCATTCATCTCGCCGCCGACTGCCTCAATAGATGAAGAGATTTCTAAAGCGCTGCGAGTTTTGGTGCCCTTAAAGAGTAAATGCTCGAGAAAATGAGAAGCTCCCATGACCGAATTAGATTCATCACGGGAGCCAACATTTGCCCAGATACCTACCGCAGCGGATCGAACGGTACTGACTTCTTCAGTAACAATTCGAAGTCCGCTAGGGAGGGTTGTCTTAGCCAATCTTTTACTTCTGGTTATTCTCCGGCGCCGTAGATGTTTCCATCTGCGTCAACAGCAACCAATGAGAACTTGCCCTTTGGATCGATCTCTTGGATCTCGACTTGAATCTTGTCGCCGACCTTCATGACCTCTTCTAGGTTCTCGATGCGCTTTCCGCCATGCATCTTGCGAATCTGCGAGATGTGGAGCAAGCCATCTTTGCCTGGTACGAGTGAGATAAATGCACCGAATGTTGCAAGCTTTACAACAGCGCCATTGAAACGCTCGCCAACCTTGGGAACTACTGGGTTTGCAATTGCATCGATCATGGCCTTTGCTGCTTCTGCTTGTGAACCTTCGAGTGCACCGATGTAGACAGTTCCATCATCTTCAATGGTGATATCTGCGCCGGTCTCATCTTGAATCTGGTTGATCATCTTGCCCTTAGGTCCGATGATTGCACCGATCAGATCGACCGGAACCTTGACGCTGATGATGCGAGGAGCGAGCAAGCTCATCTCATCTGGTGCATCAATAGCTTGGATCATGACATCGAGGATGGTGATACGTGCTTCTTTAGCTTGAAGGAGCGCTGCAGAAAGTACTGATGCAGGAATTCCATCGAGCTTGGTATCGAGTTGAAGTGCGGTTACGAAATCACGGGTACCGGCAACCTTGAAGTCCATATCGCCAAATGCATCTTCTGCTCCGAGGATATCTGTGAGGGCGACATATTCTGTCTTTCCATCAACATCATCAGAGATAAGACCCATAGCAATACCTGCAACAGGAGACTTCAAAGGAACACCAGCGTTAAGCAATGACATAGTCGATGCACATACTGAACCCATAGAAGTTGAGCCGTTTGATCCAAGCGCTTCTGAGACCTGACGGATTGCGTAAGGGAACTCTTCGCGTGATGGAAGAACAGGAAGTAGGGCGCGCTCTGCGAGTGCACCGTGTCCGATTTCGCGGCGCTTTGGTGATCCAACGCGGCCGGTCTCTCCTACTGAGTAAGGAGGGAAGTTGTAGTTGTGCATGTAACGCTTGTGATGCTCTGGGCTCAAAGTATCGAGCTGCATCTCCATCTTAAGCATATTAAGTGTGGTGACTCCCAGGATCTGAGTCTCGCCACGTTCAAAGATTGCAGAACCGTGAACGCGAGGAACAACTTCAACCTCGGCGGTCAATGGACGAATGTCGCGAAGACCACGGCCATCGATACGGATCTTGTCGCGCAATACGCGCTGACGTACAAGCTTCTTGGTGACTGAGCGAATGGCTGCAGAAACTTCCTTCTCGCGGCCTTCAAACTCTGTAGCAAAAGATGCCTTAACAGAATCAGAGATCTCATCGAGCTTGGTTTCGCGCTCTTGCTTACCAGCAATGGTAAGTGCCTTTGCAATGTCATCTTTCGATGCCTTTTCAACTGCAGCGTAAACATCATCTTGGTAATCCAAGAAGCGAGGGAATTCGCCAGTCTCTTTAGCAGCGACCTTTGCGAGTTCCATCTGTGCTTCACAGAGAATTCGAATGAATGGCTTTGCAGCTTCAAGTCCCTGTCCAACAATCTCTTCAGTTGGTGCAACTGCGCCATTCTTGATGAGGTCGATTGTCTGAACTGTTGCTTCTGCTTCCACCATCATGACGGCAACATCGCCATCATTGGAGATACGACCTGCAACGACCATGTCGAATACAGCCTTCTCAAGATCTGAGTGGTTCGGGAATGCAACCCATTGACCTTCGATAAGTGCAACGCGCACTCCACCGATTGGGCCAGAGAATGGCAATCCTGCGAGTTGAGTCGACATAGATGCCGCGTTGATCGCGATTACGTCGTACATGTGATCTGGGTTGAGAGCCATAACGGTCACAACGATCTGAATTTCGTTACGAAGACCCTTCGCGAATGATGGGCGAAGTGGGCGATCGATCAAACGGCAGGTAAGGATTGCATCCTCTGATGGACGTCCTTCGCGACGGAAGAATGAACCAGGGATTTTTCCTGCTGCATACATACGCTCTTCAACATCCACGGTAAGTGGGAAGAAGTCGAAATGCTCTTTTGGTTGCTTCGATGCTGTTGTTGCTGAGAGCAACATTGAATCATCATCGAGATATACGACTGCAGTACCTGCAGCTTGACGTGCTAGGCGGCCGGTTTCAAAACGGATCTCGCGCTTTCCGAACTTGCCGTTATCAATCTTTGCAACGGCGAACTTAACATCTTGACCTTCCATAGGTCGCTCCATTTCTTTAAAGCTTGCAAAACCCCTGACACTCCGAAATGGATCTTCGATCGAAGTTCACGGATATCAAATCCGGAAACCACTACCGAGGACCAATTAGCGAATGTGAGGTCTTGCCAACTGTCTTGCTTAGCTGCATAGCGGGATTGCTAATTAGCTTTTACTTAACTCTTAAATTACTTAGCGGCGAATACCGAGTTTTTCGATAATTGCGCGGTAACGAGTTACATCTGTCTTAGCGAGGTATTGCAAAATACGGCGGCGCTTACCAACGAGAAGCAAAAGTCCACGACGGTTGTGGTGGTCATGCTTGTTGGTCTTGAGGTGATCGGTGATCTGCTCAATGCGGCGTGATAGCAATGCGATCTGTGCTTCTGGGCTTCCTGTGTCAGTCGCGGAAGTTCCGTACTTTGTGATGATCTCTTTTTTCTCGGCTGGCTGTAATGCCATGTGTGGTACTCCCTGTAACTGTCACGAGGGCCTCGGTGTAAATCACGAAGGCACGATTACTCGCTTGTGGATAAAGTTTACCAGCGGGGGNAATTAATCAAAAATCGGTCCCACAGTACGTGAGCGCTTGAGTTCAAAGAAGCCTGGATATTGGGCCAAAGCAAGCACGCCATCCCAAAGTTTGGCCGCTTCAACGCCTTTGGGGGCTGGTGAAATAACTGGGCCAAAGAAGCCGACTCCAGCAACTCCAATCACAGGAGTGCCGACATCACTTCCTACAAGTGCAATCGCAGCATCATGTGACTTTATTACTTCAGCATCCCATGAGCTGTCATCGCAGTAATTCATAACATCTTCTACTAGTCCCACTTCTTGAACTGCTGAGAGCAAGAGTTCTTTCGACAACTTCTCTTTCCGATTATGGATTCGAGTGCCGATTGCGGTGTAGAGCGGGAGCACATATTGGGCGCCATGCTCTGCTTTAACGCCAGCGATTAAGCGGGTAGCAAACCATGATTTCGCAAATGCATCTGCATGTGCCGCATCAACTTCTCGATCCTTATTGAGGTGAGCAAGCGACATGATGTTGTAATCCACTTGGAGATTGCGCTGCGGAGTTACTTCAATTAACCAACGAGAGGTTATCCAAGCGAATGGGCAAATCGGATCGAACCACATATCTGCTTGCATTTATTTTCCTCCTACTAGTAAGTCGCGCGCTTGGTCACAATCTTTCTTCATCTGCACGAGCAATGGATCAAGTCCATCAAATTTCAAGGTATCGCGAAGACGAGCCACAAACTCAACAGTTGCGACTTTATCGTAGAGATCGAGTCCAACCTGATCGAGGGCATATGCCTCAACTTGGCGACCACGAACACCTGGAAAAGTTGGGTTGGTGCCAATTGAGATTGCAGCTGGCCAACGATCACCTTCGACTGTGAGCCAACCGGCGTAAATTCCATCGGCCGGAATTGTGGCAAGTGAGGTGAGCCCGATATTTGCAGTCGGGTAGCCAATTTCGCGACCACGCTTCTCGCCATGCACAACAGGTCCCACGAGGTAATGATTGCGAGTGAGCAGTTCTGCCGCGCGCTCGATATCTCCATCTGAAATCAGATGGCGAATCCGAGTAGATGAGACCGGAACTCCACGATTCTCTTCTAGCTTCACAATCGAAGTTGCAAAACCTGCCGAAGAATCCTTAAGCGTTTGTGAAGTTCCCGCTGCCTTATGTCCGAATGTGAAGTTCTCCCCCACGATGACATGCGAAGCATGCAACTTTTCGACCAAGATCTGAGCGATGAAATCCGCCGGAGATAGCGCCGCGAAATCCTTTGTAAAGGGAATAACAACGACCTCATCAGCTCCATGCTTTTTTAATAGCGCAATACGATCATCGATCGAAATGATTTGCGACGGTGTGCGCTCTGGAGCGAATATCGATGTGGGGTGAGGATCGAAAGTTAGAGCAGTGACATGACCGTGGCTCTTGGCCAAAGCCAAGAGTTCTTGATGACCACAATGAACTCCATCGAAAATTCCAATAATGACGGTGGTCGACATCTGCTTATTCTTTCACAGCAACGAGAATGGGGGCAGCCATCGTTTTGCCTGTGATCTCTTTATTCACCAGGAGCGCTGCAAATTCACCTTGCGCATTTAGCGCAGCGAATATGCCAGCGCCAGGATTGGGAGCCAGAAAGCGACCGAAGGAGATTTCAGTCATCTCATCTAATTCCAGATCTCGGCATGGAAATATTCGAGCTATTCCATCTGCAATGGAAATTGGTTCGACGCTTTCTTGGGGTGCGCATTCATCAAGGCTAAATGGAGAGACAAGGGTGCGGCGAAGCTCGGTGAGATGACCGCCTACTTCCAGCATTTCACCTAAATCCCGTGCAATGGCGCGAATATATGTTCCAGCGGAGCAGGTGACAGAAACTTTAATATCAATGAAATCCGCACCACGATCGATGGCGAGAATGGAGATTTCAGAAATGGTTACTTCACGCTCGGGAATTACTACATCTTCACCTTCGCGAATACGTTGGTGCGCGGCTTTCCCATCTATTTTGATTGCAGAGACTGAGCTAGGGCGTTGCTTAATCGTTCCCACCATTGATGTGAGGCCGGCAGCAATTGCTTCATCACTGACTCCCGAAGGATTTTTCTGACTTATCAGATCTCCCTCTTTGTCATCTGTGTGAGTCGCCGAACCTAGGCGGATAGTGCCGTCATAGGCCTTTACTCCATCAGTGACATATTGCAGCAATCGAGTTGCATTTCCTATACCTAAAACTAAAACACCGGTAGCCATCGGATCGAGAGTGCCAGCATGGCCGACTCGCTTGGTACCAAATTTCTTTCGCATCTTTGCCACAACATCGTGGCTCGTCATACCGCCTGCTTTATCTACAAGGAGAAATCCGTGCGCTGACATCTAAGAAAATTATTCGCGAACCTTATAAGGGTCTGCATCGCCAGCTGGCTTTGCACCTTCACGGATCTTGGCAAGCTCGGCATCTCGCGCACGAACTTGCGCCATTAGATCATTCATTGCACTTGCAGTCTCCTGCAATCCATCTTCAAAGAATTCAATGGTCGGTGTAATTCGCAAACCTAGCTGCGCGCCAACTTCAGATCGCAACATTCCTTTTGCCGAAGAGAGAGCAGCAGCGGTATCAATACGAGCAGCATCATCTCCCATCACGGTATAAAAAATTGATGCTTGCTGGAGATCGCCAGTGACTCGAACATCAGTAAGTGTCACAAACCCAAGACGCGGATCTTTGACCCGCGTCTCTAGGGAATGTGCAACCACTTCTCTAATGCGGTCTGCCACTTTAAGTGCGCGATTGGAAGCCATGAATTATGCGCGCTTCTTCTCTTGCAACTCGTAGGTCTGAATGATGTCGCCTACTTCAAGCTCCTTGAAGTTTCCGAGTCCGATACCGCACTCAAATCCTTCTCGAACTTCAGTGGCATCATCCTTAAATCGGCGAAGCGATTCGATGGTGAGGCCTTCTGCGATAACAACACCGGCGCGCAAAGTACGAGCCTTTGCATTGCGTCGGATAAGTCCATCTTGAACGATAGAACCTGCGATATCGCCGACCTTTGATGATTTAAAGATATCGCGAACTTCAGCATTTCCAAGGACGACTTCTTCAAACTCTGGCTTAAGCAAGCCCTTGAGTGAAGCTTCGATCTCTTCGATGGCCTGGTAGATGACGGTGTAGAAACGAATCTCTACGCCTTCAGCATCAGCAAAGATTGCAGTCTGCGGTTCTGGCTTTACGTTGTAACCGATGATTACAGCAGTTGAAGCAGATGCAAGAGTCACATCACCCTTTGTGATTGCGCCTACGCCGCGATGGATAACACGAAGATCAACTTCGTCGCCAACATCGAGTTGCATGAGCGCATCTTCGAGAGCTTCCACGGATCCAGAAACGTCGCCCTTGATGATGAGATTGAGAGTTGAGATCTTGGATTGCTCCATAAAGTCTTCGAGTGAGACTTTCTTACGAGTCTTAGCGAGAAGAGCATTACGCATTGCAAGCTGGCGCTTCTCAGCAATCTGGCGAGCAGTGCGATCACCTTCCGCAACCATAAATGTGTCGCCAGCGCCCGGAACAGATGTGAAACCGAGAACTTGAACTGGGCGAGATGGACCAGCTTCTTCAACAGGCTTTCCATTCTCATCTAACATGGCACGAACACGGCCGTATGCACCACCAGCGACAATGGCATCTCCGACATGAAGTGTTCCTCGTTGAACCAAAACAGTTGCAACCGGACCACGGCCCTTATCGAGATTAGCTTCAATTGCAACACCGCGAGCAACATCATCTGCTACGGCGCGAAGATCAATTGCAGCATCTGCAACCAAGAGGATCGCATCGATTAGCTCATCAATACCGGTGCCTGCCTTCGCAGATACGTTGATGAACATAGTGTCTCCGCCGTACTCCTCAGCGACGAGGTTGTACTCGGTCAATTGCTGGCGGACCTTATCTGGGTTGGCGCCTTCCTTATCGACCTTGTTTACAGCGACAACGATTGGAACATCTGCAGCTTGTGCGTGGTTGAGAGCTTCAATGGTCTGAGGCATCACTCCATCATCAGCGGCAACTACGAGTACTGCGATATCTGTGACCTTTGCACCACGAGCACGCATAGCGGTAAATGCTTCGTGACCTGGTGTATCAATAAAGGTGATTGCACGATTGACGCCATCGTGATCATGGTGAATTTGATAAGCACCGATGTGCTGAGTAATTCCACCAGCTTCTGATTTTGTAACTTCAGTCTGCCGGATCGCATCCAAGAGACGAGTCTTACCGTGATCGACGTGGCCCATGACGGTAACAATTGGCGAGCGCACAACAAGATCTTCATCGCTGATATCAGCAAGTTCCTGCTCAAGATTGATATCAAACTCAGAGAGTAGCTCGCGGTCTTCATCTTCTGGGCTAACTACTTGAATAACATAACCAAGTTCTGCTCCGAGCAGCATGAAAGTATCTTCATCAACTGATTGGGTAGCAGTAACCATTTCACCCAAGTGGAAGAGCGCTGACACTAGAGCTGCTGGATCGCCACCGATCTTCTCGGCAAAATCCATCAGAGTTGCGCCACGGCGTAGGCGAATAGAAGTCTTTCCATCACCATGAGGGATAACTGCTCCGCCCAGTGATGGCGCTGCCATATTGTCGAACTCTTCACGCAATGCTTTCTTACTCTTATGCGCTTTACGTGACTTGCCACCTTGTTTTCCAAATGCGCCTGCAGCACCGCCGCGTTGATGACGACCTGGACCGCCAGTTTTATTCGGACCAAAATTTCCACCTGGTGCACCGGGAGCTCCGGCTCCTGCACCTGTTGTGCGGTACGGAGAAGATGGTGCACCTGTGCCAGCACCAGAAACTGTTGGACGAGGAGCGCCTGCAAATCCTGGGCGACCTACTTGCGGACGTGCCGCAAATCCTGGACGTACTGAACCTGGACGATTACCTGCCATCGGTGGACGCTCACCTGGACGCAACTGACGTTGTGCAGGTGGACGTGGAATTGCACCATTTGATCCTGCAGTAAATGGATTATTTCCTGCGCGCGGTGGTCGCGGCATAGCGGGAGAAGGAATTGTTGGAGCGCCAGGTGCTGGCTTTGATGCAGCTGGTGGAACTGAAGTATTTGTATGGGGTTCGGAAATTGGCGCACTTGGCATCGCGGCAATTTGGGAACGGGTCTCTTCTGGAAGCGAAGCGAGCGCCGCTTCAATCTCTTCTTGTGAAGGCGCTGCAGGTTTTGCAGCAGCTTTCTTTGCGGCAGCTTTTTTCACTGGCTTTGCTGGGGCTTGTGCAGCCTTGAGCTCAGGGAATTTTTCCATCAACTTACGCACTACTGGCGCTTCAACAGTTGAGGATGCGGATCGAACGAACTCGCCGACTTCTTGTAACTTCGCGAGGAGCTCTTTGCTCTCTAAACCAACTTCTTTTGCTAACTCGTAAACGCGGACCTTGGCCACTATCGACTTCCTATTCTTGCTTCTAGGAGGCCCCACGTTTTCGTGATTGGAGCCTAAATGTATGCCTTACTCATGAGCGTGACGCGCTCATGATTGTGTTAGTTCCCTTTTCAAGGAAGACATATTTGCTCCTTTAATAGTTACCAGAAATTTTCTGGCGGTTTATTTCTGTAGATATTTCACCAGAGGGGCTAGGTCAAGATTCTCATCTGACTTCAACGCTCTTTCGAAAGATCTCCGAGTGATTGCCATCTCGAGACATTCCCGATGTAGCCATCCCCCGCGGCCTACTTTGCGATTCTCGGGATCAGCAACCACTTGGGCGCCGACTCGAATCACGCGAAGTAAATCCTTTTTGTTCTCTCGTTTGCGACAAGCGATGCAACTCCGAATGGGAATCGCCATCGTGCTCCTCACAACCGAAAAATCAATAACCCAACCTTACCGCGAGCCCCACTGGCTGCGTTAATTGGACCTGAAATCACGCGTAGCGGGAGCCTGCGATTCTGGATCCACTTCAGGTGCTTCTTCCACAACCGGCTTGGGCTTTTCGATTCTCGCCACAGGATTATCTGGGTGGATATCAATGCGGCAACCAGTCAGGCGCGCCGCAAGTCGGGCGTTCTGGCCATCCTTGCCAATTGCCAATGACAGTTGGAAATCAGGAACGATTACTTTGACCGATTTCGTTTCGGCATCGACCAGTTCAGCACTTGTCACGCGCGCAGGTGCGAGGGCATTTGATACATAAAGTGCCAAATCTTCAGAGTAATCAACGATATCGATCTTCTCACCATTTAATTCATCAGTGACTGCTTTCGCGCGCGCACCCATAGGACCAATTAGTGCGCCCTTCGGGGAAACTCCTGAGCGATGAGAACGTACAGATACTTTCGAGCGTTGACCAGGTTCGCGGGTAACACCAACAATTTCTACGACACGATCTTTGAGCTCGGGCACTTCTAAAGTGAAGAGTGCTTTTACGAGAAGCGGATGGGTACGAGAGAGTGTGATCTCTGGACCTTTCTCTCCCTGCACTACGCCGACAACAAATGCCTTAATTCGTTGACCATGTTTGTAAGACTCGGTAGGGATTTGCTCATTAGCAGGGATCTTTCCTTCCCAACGTCCGAGGTCAACATAAATAATCGTTGAATCTCGGCCTTGCTGAACGATTCCAGAAATAACATCACCGACACTTGCTGAAAACTCTTCCACAATATCTGCATCTTTAGCAGCGCGCATGCGCCCCTTAATCTCTTTCCGGGTAATTCGTGAGATGACTTGATCAAAGCCTTCAGGAGAATGCACTTCCGTCTCGGTGTAAATGCCCTCATCATCGTAGAGCGGAACGTGAATAAGAATCTCACCATTATCACGATTAAGGACAGCGCGCCCTTGAGCTTTGGCATCTTCCAATTCACGATATGCCTCAGTCACGGCATTTTCAATTGCGCTAATCATCTTCTCGAGTGGAATCTGCTTCTCGATAGTAAGAGCTATCAGCGCATCAACATCAACGCTCATTCTGAGCCCTCACTTTTGAGTGATTTGAACTCAATTTCGATCATGGCCTTTTCAATATCGGCGAAGTTCACCTCACCGGTATCGAGTACGACTGAAGATTCGGCACTTTCACCAATACGACCTTTTTGCTGAGATCCATCGTTCTTAGTAACAATTACCAGTCGGCCTTTGTTCTTGCGCCAGTGGCGAGGAAGAGTAAGCGGACGATCCACGCCTGGAGAGGTAACTTCTAAAGTAAATGGGTGATCACCTAGTTCCGCGATATTTTCAATGATCTCGGAGATTTCACGAGATGCAGCAGTAACTTGATCAAGATTAAGGTGAACTTCGTTATCGACAATAACGGTAATGATGCGGAGCTTGCCCGCGTTTGTGACTGTGACTTCTTCTAGATAATTACCGCCGGCCTCAATAACTGGACTTATAGCGGAGGTGATTGCGTCGATGGCATCCTTCGACATCTATGGTCCTGCCTCTCTATTTAGTTTTTTTCTTACTACTTACTTACTAGCCAATCATAACCCAACTTTGCAATAAGCAATACCGTCACAAGTAAGAAGACTTTTCGGACCAGGGTAGAACCTCCGCGAATTGCAAGGCGCGAACCAAGAATTGCGCCAGTGACATTTGCAATCGCAAGAAAGAGGCCAAGTTTCCACCAGATATGTCCAGTGAGATGGAATGTTGCAATAGCGCCCAAATTTGTGGAGATATTGACGACTTTGGCCGTCGCCGATGCCTTGAGAAATCCATAACCAATGACTCCGACAAGTAGGAAGATCAGAAAGGTTCCAGTACCTGGTCCAAATATTCCATCGTAAAAACCAATAGTGAGACCAAAAAGGGCCACCAGCAATAGTCGAACTGTATGAGTGAATTTCAACTTCTCTTCAAGGCCTAAATGCGGGCGCTTCCAGGTGTAAAGGGCGACCAAAACAAGCATCACTAAAATAAATGGGCGAAAAAAATCCTTAGAAATACTTGAGGCTAGACGTGCTCCGGCGACTGATCCAAGAAGGGCGGGAGCAGCCATAAAGAGAGTCAGGCGAAGATCGGGTTTTACTTTGCGAAAATAATTGACTGCCGCAGTGGAAGTGCCAAAAATTGATGGAACTTTATTTGTTCCGAGGATCATAGGAAGTGGCTTATCTGAGATTCCAATAAGCAGGGCAGGTAGTTGAACTAATCCACCACCGCCGGCAATTGCATCAACAAACCCGGCAAACCCGGAGGCGAGCGCCAAGAAGATTGCTGTGGTAGCCGACATTAAAAATTATTCAGCAGTTACGGTTTTGAGAATGTGAGCGACAGCGCCATCGAGGGCAATCTCCGCTTTCTCGCCACTTTTGCGCACGCGAAGTTCGATTTTGCCATCAGCAAGTGCTTTACCAACCACCACAATAAAGGGGATGCCGATCAATTCGGAATCTTTAAATTTTACGCCCGGGCTTGCATCGCGGCGATCATCTAACATGATCCGCATTCCAGAATTCTCTAAATCGGTAGCGAGCTGGAGCGCAACATCAAATGGTTGATCATCTTTACCAGTAGCAACTATATGAATATCTGCCGGCGCTATTTCACGTGGCCAACACAGACCAATTTCATCATGTGTTTGCTCGGCTACTGCCGCTACTGCGCGTGAGACACCAATTCCATAAGAACCCATCGTTACCACTCGCGGCTTTCCATCGTTATCCAAAACCGTGAGATCAAGGGCTTCGGCATATTTGCGGCCGAGTTGAAAGATGTGGCCAATTTCAATAGCGCGATCGATCACAACTGGAGTTGCGCACTCCGGACATAAATCTCCAGCGCGAACTTCAGCCGCTTCGATGAAACGTTCTACTTCAAAGTCGCGACCGTGCGTCACAAAGCGAACATGCTTATCTTTTGCATTCGCACCGGTGACCCAATGTGAGCCAATCTGAACACGTGGATCGGCAAAGAGGCGAAGCCCAAGTTTTGCTGCATCTTGTGGACCGACGTACCCCTTAACCAATCCTGGGCGCTTGGCAAAATCTCCATCATCGAAGAGGCGAAGCTCTTCAACTCCATGCAGATTTGCTTGCAAACGCTTGAGGTCAACTTCGCGGTCACCCGGTACCAAGACAGAGATTGCTTCATCATCTGCCATCAAGAGAACATTCTTCAAAGTGTCGCTCGCCTTAAATCCTCCGCCAAATGTCGCGTTAAGGAGCTCGACGAGTGAATCAATTGTCGGAGTATTTGGTGAGTCAAAAACTTCCATTGCAGCCGGGGTATCCCCTGAAAATGGAGCCACTTTGGTGACCATGGCCTCAACATTTGCTGCATATCCGCATTTCTCGCAGAGCACATAAGTATCTTCACCAGTACCGCATGGCGCCAAGAATTCCTCCGAGCGAGAGCCGCCCATTGCACCAGATACGGCTGAGACGATGTTGTACTTCATATGAAGGCGATCAAAAGTCTTGATATAGGCGTTGCGATGCTTCTCATAGGAGAGCGCTAAACCATCATCGTCCAGGTCAAATGAATATGAATCCTTCATGACAAATTCGCGACCACGGATAATTCCAGAACGCGGACGAGTCTCATCGCGATACTTTGTTTGAATTTGATAGATCGAAAGTGGAAGATCTTTATAAGAGGAGTACTCCCCCTTGACCATAAGCGTGAACATCTCTTCATGGGTTGGGCCGAGCAAATAATCATTGCCCTTGCGATCTTGCAGGCGGAATAAATCTGAGCCGTACTCTTCCCAGCGATTTGTCTTCTCGTAAGGATCTTTAGGTAGCAAGGCAGGGAAGTGAACTTCTTGGAAACCTGCTGCATCCATCTCTTCGCGGACGATCCGTTCAATATTGCGAAGGGTGATGTAACCCAATGGAAGCCAGGCATAAATNCCTGCCGCTACCCGACGAACATATCCTGCGCGGACTAGGAGCTTGTGGCTTGCGACTTCAGCATCAGCTGGGTCATCGCGAAGTGTGCGCAGCAATAAGGTCGACATTTTTAACATGTCGCAACCTTATCTAATGAATTGCTTAGGAGGTTGTAACTACGGGCTCGCCCGAAGGAGTTCCCGCTGCTTCCATCTCTTCTGCAAGGCGCATCGCCTCTTCAATAAGAGTTTCAACAATTTGCGCCTCAGGGACAGTCTTTATAACGACGCCCTTAACGAAAATTTGGCCCTTGCCATTGCCTGATGCAACACCGAGATCAGCTTCGCGAGCTTCACCGGGTCCATTAACAACGCAGCCCATTACCGCAACGCGCAGTGGAACAGTCATACCTTGTAAGCCCGCTTGCACTTTCTCGGCCAGGGTATAAACATCGACTTGGGCGCGACCGCATGATGGGCAGGAGACGATCTCTAATTTACGCTGGCGCAAATTGAGAGATTCCAGAATAGAGATTCCAACTTTTACTTCTTCTACTGGCGGGGCAGAGAGGGATACGCGAATAGTGTCGCCAATTCCTTCCGAGAGAAGTATCGCAAAAGCAGTTGCAGATTTAATGGTGCCCTGGAAAATCGGACCAGCTTCAGTCACGCCAAGATGCAATGGATAATCGCATTTCGATGCGAGGAGCCGATATGCCTGCACCATAGTGACGGGATCATGATGCTTTACTGAAATCTTAATGTCACTAAAGCCATGCTCTTCAAAGAGTGATGCTTCCCAGAGCGCAGATTCTGCGAGTGCTTCTGGGGTTGCTTTGCCGTACTTTGCGAGAAGTCGGGGATCGAGTGATCCCGCATTTACGCCAATGCGAATAGGAATTCCGGCATCTCCTGCAGCTTTAGCAACTTCCTTAACTTTGTCATCAAATTGCTTGATATTGCCTGGATTAACTCGAACTGCTGCGCACCCAGCATCAATCGCTGCAAAAATATATTTAGGCTGAAAGTGAATATCAGCAATAACCGGAATCTGTGATTTCTTTGCAATCTGCGCAAGGGCATCGGCATCATCTTGGCTGGGAACTGCCACGCGAACAATCTGGCAACCAGAAGCAGTGAGCTCTGCGATTTGTTGAAGTGTGGAATTCACATCTGCCGTAAGCGTTGTGCACATTGATTGCACGCTGACTGGCGCATCTCCACCTACGAGAACATTTCCTACTTTGAGTTGCTTGCTCTTTCGACGAGGAGCCAAGGTAGGGGGNGGGGTTGCCGGCATTCCAAGATTTACCATGGCGTTATTCTGCCCTAAATGTGAACGGGATTGACGATATCTGCGGCGAGGAGCAGCAACGAGAGAACTGCGAGCAGGCCAAATACGACAATCGTCACAGGAGTGAGGCGTTCCACATCGATCGGCGCAGGTGCTGGCCGCTTTTTCATTCGTGCCCACCAACGTCGGAATCCATCGACAATGGCGATCGCCATATGTCCGCCATCGAGTGGCAATAAAGGAAGAAGATTAAATACACCAACGAAAATATTGAGGCTAGCAACAATCAATAAGAAGGTAGCTAATTTTTCGCGGGTAGCAAGTCGAGAATCACTTGCAGTCTGAGCTGAAACGCGAGCGACACCTACTACCCCAACTAATCCTTGTGGGTCGCGCTTCTCATTACCAAATGTTTCGCGAAAGAGCGCTGGAATCTTAGCTGGGAGGGAGATCAGGGAGGTAACGCTACTCTTCAATAGCTGCCCGGTGAGAGATGTACTAGATCCAATGGCTTGACCTATATCTTGCTGTTGATTACCAATTTTATTATTAACGCCAATGATTCCAATTTCTTTCCCATCAAGGCTTTTGGAGATGGTGGTGACGGGAATAGTCAGAGTCGTTCCACTGCGATCAATGGTGAGAGCTAGCTCTTTGTTGATGGAGGAGCGAATTTTCGTTACGGCATCCGCCCACTTCTTGTATTTGACACCATCAATAGCGATGATCTGATCGCCCGCTTTAACGCCTGCAACAAATGCCGGTGAGGCAGGATCTGATGGGGCGCATTTTGTGGCAGTGGCAGAAATGCACTGAGGTACAAATCCCACTGTATTTGTGACGACAGTTGTACCAACGCCAGCAAATAAAACGATAAGAATTATGAATCCCAGAACAAAGTGGAAGAAAGATCCAGCCCCGAGAACGATCAATCGCTTAGGGACAGAGGCGATATAGAAAGCGCGAGGCTTCTCATCCTCGGTCAAAGTCTCCCGAGGCGACATTCCTACGATTCGGCAATATCCACCAGCGGGAATTGCTTTAATGCCAAATTCTGTCTCGCCGCGACGAAACGACCATAAACGCTTTCCAAAACCTAAAAAGAACTCTGTCACTTTCATGCCAAATTTCTTAGCAAAGATGAAGTGGCCAAACTCGTGAATCATCACCGAGAAGAGAAGTGCGACAACGAAAGCTAAAGCTCCAATAAAACTCACACAATCTCCAATTAATTAAGGTAGCAAGCTGATTGCTACTCGGCGAGCATCATCTTCGATAGCACTGACATCAGCGAGATTGCGGGCCACGATCGGTGATCCGCTTCCCAATTTTTGAACAGTTGCTTCGACGATATCCACGATAGAGGTGAAGGTTATTCGACCGCTCAAGAATGCGTCTACTGCAACTTCGTTTGAAGCATTAAAAATTGCTGGGAGTCCTCCCCCGAGCTCGCCACATCTAAGTGCTAAATCAATTGCAGGGAAGCGATTGGTATCGATGGGTGCAAATGACCAGGTATGAGTGGAAGTCCAATCAATTGGCTTGGTGGCATGCGCCACGCGATCACCAGACGCTAATGCGTAGGCGATCGGCCCCTTCATATTGGGAGGGCTTGCTTGGGCAATCGTGGATCCATCGATGAATTCGACCATAGAGTGCACAACAGATTGCGGATGAATGACTGCTTCGATCTGAGAATAAGGCAGATTAAAGAGATAGTGCGCTTCAATTATTTCCAAGCCCTTATTCATCAAGGTTGCAGAATTAATCGTGACCATTGGACCCATGGCCCAGGTGGGATGCGACAGTGCTGCTTTCACCGTGACACCACTGAGATCAGCCCGATCTCTAAATGGGCCACCACTTGCGGTAAGAATTACTTTCTTTACCTCTGAACTTTTGCCAGCTAAGAAACATTGATACAAAGCAGAATGCTCGGAATCTACTGGAATGATTTTGTCATGGCCAAAAGCCATAACCAGATCGCCGCCGGCAACCAGAGATTCTTTATTTGCTAAGGCAACTTTATTTCCTACTCCGAGCGCCGCCAGAGTTGGACCCAATCCAATTGAACCTGTAATTCCATTGAGAACGATGTCACATGGAATAGTGGCAATTTCAGTAGATGCAAGTGGTCCATCAATTACTTGAATATCTCCGGCCAGATCCAGCGCTACTTGGCGATCAGCAGTTGTGCCAACGATAGGAACCGAAAATTTCTTCGCTTGTTCAATCAGAAGTGGAAGATTCCTTGACCCAGCAGAGAGGGCAACCACTCGAAACTTATTTGGGTTGGCTGCGATGATCTCAAGTGCTTGAACGCCAATAGACCCCGTGGATCCCAAAATAACGATCGAGCGCATGGGATGAAGTATCGCCTATCGATCGAGAAGATTGCGAACCGGTGAGTAGGAGCCGCCTTTTTTACGCAGAGTGATTGCGCTAAGTGCTTCCAGTACTACGCGGTTTGCAAGAATTGCGGTGATCTCCGAGTTGTCATATGCAGGAGCCACTTCAACGATATCCATTCCTACAATAGGCAGCTCTAAACAAATTCGACGAACTGCTTCCAGTAATTCACGGCTTGTCATTCCACCAGGCTCTGGTGTGCCGGTTCCGGGAGCCATGCCGGGATCAACTACATCGATATCAACTGATAAGAAAACGCCATCGCATTCATTAGTGAGCGTTGCAAAAGACTCATCCAGAACTTCTTTCATTCCGCGATGATGAATCTCGGTCATCTCATAGGACCGCATTCCTTGATCGCGCATCCATTTGAGCGTCACATCATCAGGCCAATATCCGCGTAAGCCGAGTTGCAAGAAACGATCGCCCCGAACTGCGCCGGAATCGATCAGACCGCGCATCGGTGTTCCATGTCCGACCAGAGCGCCAAATTGAGTCTCACCAGTATCTGCGTGTGCATCGAAGTGAATCATCGAGACTTTGCCCATTCCTCGATGGCGTGCAATACCCGCAACATCGGCAGAGGCAATGGAGTGATCTCCACCTAGTACTACTGGAATTGCTCCACTACGAGAGATTAATTCAGTGGCTTCTTCCAATACTTTGAGTGATGCAATGAGATCTCCTCCTGGCATTAACAGGTCGCCCGCGTCATAAATCTTTAACTCTTGAAGTGCATCAACGCGCATCGAAAGATGCGGGCGCTCTGCATCATGTGGAAGGTAATCTCCTCCACGAATTGCTTGAGGACCATGCTTGGCTCCAGAGCGATGAGAAGTTCCGGAATCGATCGGTGCCCCAACAATGATGACATCTGCACCTTTAAAGCTCTCTGGCTTTGCTAAATCGCAAGTAGGAATGCCGAGAAATGTAAATGCCGGACCATACATATTTCCGTGGTTAACCATGATCTAAGACTAAGCCTTAACTTTGCGCTTATTGCCCACAATCTGTCCAGCCACCACTAAAAAGAGCGCAATAAAGAACATAGAGGATGCAATTACATTTGCTTGCGCAGGCAATCCACGGCCTGCGTGGGTATAAACAAAGACGGGGAATGTCTGGAAATCGGCGCCATTATTGAAATAGGTAATGATGAAATCATCAAAGGAGAGGCTAAAGGCAAGGAGCGCTGCGCCTGCAATTCCGGGAGCTACAAGTGGGAAAGTGATCCGGCGAAAAGTTTCCTTCTCATCGGCATAGAGATCCATTGCCGCTTGTTCCAGGCGTGGATCGAGTGAAGCGATTCGAGCCTTAACGGTCACCACAATAAATGAGATACAGAACATGACGTGCGCAATCACAACAGTCCAGAAGCCTGGATTAAATCCCATCGCCAAGAAGATCGTGAGTAGCGATGCACCCATGACGAGTTCTGGGGTAGCCATCGGCAAGAAGATCAAGGTGTTGATCGCACCTTTTCCGCGAAAGGCATAGCGACCTAGCGCGAATGCGATCATGGTGCCGAGAATGGTGGCAACTAAAGTGGAGAGCAAACCGATTCTGATGGAATTGCCGAGAGCGGGGCAGATCTCCAAGGCATCACATGGATGGAGCCAGTTATTAAAGGTGAAGCCACGCCAGACAATATTGGAGCGGTGGTAATCATTAAAAGAGAAGGCAAATACATATGCGACAGGAATAAAGAGGAAAGTAAATGCGAAGGCAGCATAAACACGAAGGAGGTTTCGCGAGAGCCAGCGAGAGATTGTGCTCATTAAACTAAATCCTCCGTTCCTGCTTTACGAACGTAGGTTAGAACCATTATCAAGATAGTGATCATCAAAATAAATGAGAGCGCAGAGGCTTTAGGATAATTTCTAGTCTCGTTAAATTGTGCCTGAATGACACTACCGATCATTGTTGTGTTGGAATTTCCCAAAATTTCGGTATTAACAAAATCGCCAGCTGCCGGGATAAAGGTGAGAAGAGTTCCGGCTACGACGCCTGGCATAGATAAAGGAACTGTCACCTTGCGGAACGTGGTGAAACCATTGGCATAGAGATCGCCAGATGCTTCTAAAGTGCGAGGATCAATTCGCTCGAGGCTGGAATAAAGCGGCAGAGTCATAAATGGCAAGAAGTTATAGGCAAGCCCCACGACTACAGCAACAGCGTTGGAGGTGAGCTGCACCGAAGAATCCACGAGGTGAAGCGACTGAAGTGCCTTAAATATAAAATTGTCTTGCGAGAGAATTTGTTTCCATGCCATTGTGCGAAGAATGAAGGAACAAAAATATGGAGCCACAACTAGCACGAGAAGAACGTTCTTCCATCTGCCAGATTTAAATGCGATTGCATACGCTAATGGGTAAGCAATTGCCAGCGCCAAAATGGTAGCAAGGCCCGCATAGAGAAATGAGCGTATAAATTGTGGTCGAGATTCAACGAGGAAGTCCCAATAATTTGCCCAATGATAATTCTGCACATAAGTCTGATCAAAACTTCCTGAGTCAGCTTTCACTGTCTTTGTAGACATGCTGAGGGTTGTCAAGATTGGCGATACAAAGAAGAGAAGTAACCAGAGCAATCCAGGGAGCAGCAAGAAGTAGGGAGTTGCTACCTTTTTACGAAGTGAGGTAACGCTTCGAATCGCCTTAGCTGGCGCGATTGCTGCCACGTTTATTCTTCCTCGTCGGGACTTACTTCAGAGCCTGCAGTTGCATCTTGATTACCGTCGAGTGCAAATGAAAATACAGATTCCCAAGTGAGATTAACTGCGTCACCCTTAGCAAGCGGCGGAATTCCATCATCGTTCTGCTCAAAGACCATCAACTCTTGGCCCCATGGCATCTCTACCTGGTATTGAGTACTGACGCCGATATAGGAAACATCAGAGATATGTCCACCGGTCAACAAACATCCCGAATGAGTTTCAGTGGAGGGATGAATTCGAATCTTCTCTGGGCGAATGCCAAAGAGAACAGAGGAATCCTTAGCTACCGAACGGTTCTTTTGGACCTGAACTTTCTGGCCAAAGCAATCCACTACATGTGAATCGCCATCTGAACCAACAATGGTGCCCTCAATCAGGTTCGATTGTCCGAGGAAGTTAGCGACAAAAGCAGTCTTTGGATTGTCATAGAGGTCGGCAGGCGTTCCCATCTGCTCAATCTTTCCTTCATTCATTACTGCAATAGTGTCAGCCATAGTCATGGCCTCTTCTTGATCATGCGTAACGTGAACAAAGGTAAGACCAATTTCAGTCTGAATCCATTTCAATTCGATCTGCATCTGGCGGCGGAGCTTGAGATCTAGTGCGCCGAGTGGCTCATCCAATAACAAAAGTGCCGGGCGGTTGACGATTGCGCGAGCAACAGCGATACGTTGTTGCTGNCCGCCTGAAAGTTGAGTTGGTTTGCGCTGGGCAAGATGTGGCAGCTCTACTAAATCAAGAACTTTATTTACTTGCTCGTTCACATCTGAAATTCCGCGACGGCGTAGACCAAAAGCGATATTTTCAAAGATAGTGAGGTGTGGGAAGAGCGCGTAATTCTGGAAAACGGTATTTACCGGACGGCGATAAGGCTTCATATCAGTGATATCGGTGGTGCCAATATGCAATGTTCCAGAAGTTGGTTCTTCCAATCCGGCAATCATACGAAGTGTTGTTGTCTTGCCACACCCAGAAGGTCCCAGCAGTGCAAAGAAGGAACCTTCCGGAATGGTCAAAGAGAGATCATCTACTGCGTTGAAATCACCATAAGACTTGGTGAGATGCGAAAGCTTGAGATCTCCCTTTGCAGAAGTTGAAGCGTCGGTCACTATTACTTGCCTGTCGCTGCTTGGAAGGCGGTAGAGAACTTCAATTGCTCAGCGGCAGTGAGGCCACGGAATACATGAAGCTTCTTCCACATTGCATCAGTAGGGAAGATCAATGGGTTATTAACCTGCTTCGGGTTAATTTTCGCCATAGCTTCCTTTGCTCCCTTAACAGGTGAGACATAGTTGATGTAAGCAGAGAGTCGAGCTGCGATTGCAGGATCGTAATAGTGGTTAATTAACTTCTCGGCCCCTGCCTTATTGGTTGAGGTAGAAGGGATAATGAAGTTATCACTTGAGAAAGTTCCGCCTGATTCTGGAACTGCGAAACCAAATTGATCGCTACCTACTTGAATGTTGAGCTGGGAAATATCTCCCGACCAACCAATTACAGCAGTGACGTTTCCGGCCTGGAGATCTTGGGCGTAGCTCTGGCCCTTGACCTGTCCGATGTAACCATCCTTGAGAAGTTGCTTGAACTTATCAACGGCATTCATAAATTGCGCTTCGGTGAAGTTGCCGGCGATATCTACGCCCTGCCACATCATGATCAGACCAATAGTGTCGCGCATTTCAGAGAGAACCAAGATCTGGCGCTGACCCTTGTACTTCTTATCAAAGAGTTGATCCATCGCCGAAATTCCCTTAGGGAGCTTCTTCTTATTCCATGCGATGCCAGCCAAGATTCCGGCATACGGCATGGAGCTTTCGCGATTTGGATCAAATGGACGGTGCGCAAGAATGTCAATCAAATTCTTTGCATTTGGAATATTTTTCTTATCAAATTTTTGAGTGAAGCCTGAGTTGATCCAACGTGCTGCCATCCACTCAGTAGGTGTTACTAAGTCATAGCCAATATCTTTTTTAAGGCGAAGCTGCGGTGTTACCTTCGCGGTGAAGCTGTCATTGTCATCAATGGCTTCTTTATAAACGACCTTGATACCGGTCTTCTTTGTGAAATCTTCAAGTGTCGGGTACTTATTTGTTTTCTCATCGAGGTCAATGTAATAACCCCAGTTTCCCCAACGAACTGTTCCTGCTGCATGAGCTGATGTGGTGGCTGATGCGTTAAAACCTACGAGCGACGCTGCTCCAATTCCAGCTCCACCGGCGAGAATCGCACGACGTGAAACAGGAGCGGAGACTAATGATGCGAGGTCTGGTGGAATTGAATGATCGAAATCTTGAGCCATCGTGACGACCAACCTTCTTTGAGTACTGAACCAATCGGACGCCCAAATCCTAGAGCCTCAGAAGAGGTTTTCATGACACTGGGCTGAGGCATTTTTCTCAGGCGCTGCTCGAATTAGGCGTTGAGATTAGACATCACATGCTTGATGCGGGTGTAATCCTCAAAACCATAGCTGGAGAGATCCTTGCCATAACCCGAATGCTTGAAGCCGCCATGTGGCATCTCGGCGACAAGTGGAATATGGGTGTTGATCCAGACGCAACCAAAGTCGAAGGCTTTCGCCATCCGCATTGCACGGCCGTGATCACGCGTCCAGACGCTGGAAGCCAATCCATAATTAACTCCATTGGCATAGCGAACCGCTTCCGCCTCATCGCTAAATTTCTGAACGGTAATAACCGGTCCAAAGACTTCGTTTTGAATAATCTCATCGCTCTGCTTAAGACCAGAAATTACGGTGGGATTGAAGAAGTATCCAGCGCGATCAACGACGCTTCCACCGGCTTGAATCTGAGCGTGATCGGGCAAGCGATCGATAAAGCCCTTCACGTGGGCTAATTGATTGGCGTTATTGACTGGGCCATATAAGACATCTTCAGTAGGTGCGCCGGTTGAAATGTTATTTCTTGCTTGAGCAGCGAGAAGTGCAACAAAATCATCGTAGGCACTTGCCTCTACCATGACCCGAGTTGCCGCTGTGCAATCTTGTCCCGCATTGAAATATCCAGCAATCGCAATAGCTTCAGCGGCGGCTTCAAGATTTGCATCTGCAAAGACAACTACCGGGGCCTTGCCACCAAGTTCGAGGTGAACTTTCTTCACATCAGATGCAGCAGATTTAGCAACTTCAATACCGGCGCGAACTGATCCGGTAATTGAAACCATAGATGGAGTGAGGTGTTCGACAAGCGCACGACCAGAATCTCGATCGCCGGTGACTACGTTAAATACTCCAGATGGAAGAAACTCTGACATTAGCTCGGCCATCCACAATGTCGATGCGGGCGTGGTATCACTTGGCTTGAGAACAACAGAATTTCCAGCAGCAATTGCCGGCGCCCACTTCCAGACTGCCATCATCATGGGGTAATTCCACGGTGTGACTTGAGCGCAAACCCCAATTGGCTCGCGACGAATAAATGAAGTCATGCCGTGCATATATTCACCAGCAGAACGCCCCTCTAAATTGCGCGCAGCGCCAGCAAAGAAGCGGATCTGATCGATCATTGGTGGCACTTCTTCAGAAGCGGTGAGCGATAAAGGCTTGCCGGTGTTCTCGGATTCAATGGCAATGATCTCTTCAGCACGATTCTCGATCGCATCAGCTATTTTGAGAAGTGCGCGCTGGCGTTCGGACGGAGTGGAATCACGCCAGGTCTCAAAAGCTTTGGAGGCAACTTTCATGGCTTGATCAACATCGGCTGAATTGGATTTCGCCGCTTGAGCATAAACCTCACCAGTAGCAGGATTAATTACATCGGTAGTTTCACCAGATGCTGATGGCTGGAATTTTCCGTCAATAAAGTTCTGAAGTTTTTTCATGTCCCAGAGATTACTTCGGCGGCAGCCAATTGACCACATGCTCCATCAATTTCGCGTCCTCGGGTATCGCGAACGGTGACCGGAACCCCATAGCCTTCGAGAATTCGCACAAACTCCGCCTCATCGTGGGGGCGAGATGCGGTCCACTTTGATCCAGGAGTGGGATTTAGTGGAATGAGATTGACGTGGGCATTGCGATTCTTAAGCAAGCGGCCGAGAAGATCTGCGCGCCAAGCTTGGTCATTGATATCTCGAATGAGTGCGTATTCAATGGAATAGCGCCGACCGGTTTTGGCTTCATACGCATCTGCCGCTGCTAATACCTCGCGAATTTTAAATCGAGAATTTATTGGTACCAATGTATCGCGGAGTTCATCATCAGGTGTGTGCAATGAAACTGCGAGTGTGACCGGGATTCCCTCTTCCCGCAATTTATCGATTCCATTAACAAGACCCACAGTAGATACGGTGACTGACCGTGCGCTAATTCCCAAACCATCGGGCGCAGGCGCAGTGATATTGCGGACAGAGCGCATCACTGCGTTGTAATTTGCAAGTGGCTCCCCCATCCCCATAAATACAACATTAGAAAGTCGAGTCTCTCCTCCAGGTAATTCACCGGTGGCGCAAGCGCGAGCAGCGGCGACTACTTGTGCCGTAATTTCACCAGCAGTTAGATTTCGAGTCAGTCCACTTTGACCAGTTGCGCAGAATGGGCAGTTCATGCCACAACCAGCTTGCGAAGAGATGCAGACTGTCGTGCGATCGGTGTAGCGCATCAGAACGCTCTCCACCAATACGCCATCGTGCAATTTCCAGAGATCTTTCCGGGTGCGACCACCATCGGCAGTCACCGTCCGAACTAAGGTGATCAACTTCGGTACAAACTCTTTCGCCAAGGTATCGCGAAGATCTTTGGGAATATCGCTCCACGTATCTGTCTCATCGTTGTAGTGCGTAAAGAAGTGAACTGCCATTTGATTGGCGCGAAATGCGGGAATTCCCAACTCAACGGCGCGAGCTTTGCGCTCTTCCGGAGTCAGGTCTGCAAAGTGCTTGGGCGGCTTTACTCTCTGCTTGGGCTCATCGAAGACCAACTTAATTTCATCCATGGTTATGGGTGATCCGATCTTCTTAGAGGTTGAAGTGCTTGATAAATTCGAGAGCAAACCAGATGGCGGGCCCAGTAAAGAGAACAGAATCAATTCGGTCGAGAATTCCACCATGCCCCGGTAGCAGGGTGCTCATATCCTTGATGGAGAGATCGCGCTTGACTGCAGATTCGATGAGATCGCCCGCAGTAGATGTGAAGACAGTGGCGAAACCAACGCAAGCTCCCACCCAAAAAGGCTTATCCAATGAATATTGAAAGACGAGCGCTGCGCCAATAGTGGTAGCAATTACCGAACCAATCAGACCTTCCCAAGTCTTCTTTGGACTCACCTCTGGTGCAAGTTTATGTTTTCCAAAGAGAACTCCGAAGAGATAAGCGAAAGTATCGTTGCAGCTAACAAGAACTACCATCGTCAAAATTCGTGATGGCCCGTTATCGGCATGAGCAAGCAAGACGATGAATCCGGCAAGAAAAGGAATATAGAAGAGCGCGAATGTTGCAGAAGTTGATCGGCGAATGAAATCTTTTGGGGTCTTAAAAAGTATGTAGACCAAGACGTTGGGAATGGCAACAGCCATTGCTACCGAGAGTCCGGTGACTCGGCCATACCAAGCGGCCAACATAATTGCGGTAGATGCAAGGTAGAGAATATTTTCGGGGAGATCGATTCCACCCGCGCGATATGCATGAGAGAGCTCGCGAATTGCGAGTAAAACAGCGATCCAGAGAAGTCCTGCGAAAAGTGCGGGGACTAAATAAACAGTTCCAAAAACGAGCGCGAGAATAACTATCGCAACAAAGATAGAAGGAATGAGCTTGCGCCCCGCCTTCTTATTAATCGCCTCGTTGAGGGAATGTAAGTCATCCATTTTAGACTTCGAGAAGCTCAGCTTCTTTATGCTTCAATAAATCATCGATCTTTGCGACATGATCGGAAGTGATTTTCTCGAGATCTTTTTCGCCACGAGCCACATCATCTTTACCAGCAATTCCATCTTTCTCCATCTTCTCGATTGCTTCCTTCGCTGTGCGACGGATATTGCGGATCGAGATTTTGGAATCCTCACCTTTAGTGCGGGCAACTTTGATGTAATCCTTGCGGCGCTCTTCGGTGAGCTCGGGAAAATTAACACGAATAACTGCGCCATCTGATGCTGGGTTTACACCTAGATCTGATTCGCGAATTGCTTTTTCAATTACTGCCATTGCTCCCTTGTCGAACGGGCTAACAATCGCCATCCGCGCCTCAGGTACTTGAACAGTTGCAAGCTGAGAGAGTGGGGTATAGGTGCCGTAGTAATCAACATTGATTTTGGCAAACATTGATGGGTGAGCACGACCAGAACGGATAGAACCAAAATCTTCCTTCGCTACTTCAACAGCCTTATCCATCTTTGCTGTTGCTTCGCTCAAAGTTGCTGCGATATCCGACATGGTGCTCCTTCAGAGATTTTTATGAGTGGGAAAATCAGGAGACGAGAGTTCCAATACTCTCGCCTTTAACGGCGCGAGCGATGTTGCCCTTGTTCTTGAGATCAAAGACGATAATGGGAAGCTTGTTTTCGCGGCACAAACTAAATGCTGCGGCATCTGCTACAGCTAGCGATTTTGTGAGAACTTCATCGTAAGAAATGGTTTCGTACTTTGTGGCCGAAGCGTCCTTCTTTGGATCGGCGCTATAAACACCATCCACGCCACTCTTTGCCAAGAGCAATGCTTCTGATCCAATTTCAAGTGCGCGCTGGGCCGCAACTGTGTCGGTAGTAAAGAATGGCATTCCCGCACCGGCGCCAAAAATTACCACGCGTCCTTTTTCGAGGTGGCGAATTGCGCGGCGTGGAATGTATGGCTCGGCAACTTGGCCCATCGTGATTGCAGTTTGAACACGAGTTTCGATTCCCTCTTTTTCGAGGAAATCCTGGAGGGCTAGGCAGTTCATGACTGTTCCGAGCATTCCCATATAGTCAGCGCGAGCGCGATCCATTCCGCGCTGTGAGAGCTCTGCTCCGCGGAAGTAATTACCACCACCGACAACAATTCCAATTTGAGTTCCGCTGCGAAGAACTTCAGCGATTTGTTGGGCTACATCATGCACAACATCAGGATCAACACCGATACCGGCAGCGCCGCCAAATACTTCTCCAGAAAGTTTAAGGAGCACTCTCTTGTAACCTTTGCGGGCCATAGTGAGTGCTCCTTATCTTTAAGTTTTCGGACTATTCAGATTTTAGGTCTGTTTAATTCCCTACGCCTAGATTACTGACCAACTCGGAATCGGTGAAACGCCGACACGGCTGTCTTTGCCTCATCGAGGATCTGCTGAACAGTTTTCTTGGCATCTTTAGCAAAAGATTGCTCGAGCAAGCTAACTTCCTTCACAAATCCAGTCACGCGACCTTCGACGATCTTAGAGAGTGAGGCCTCTGGCTTACCCTCTTCGCGAGCTGTCTCTTCCGCAATACGGCGCTCTTTCTCAATCTCCACCGCAGGAATATCCTCGCGACGAACATATTGTGGAGCGAATGCTGCGATGTGCTGAGCAATATCTTTGCCTGCCTCAACTGCATCGACAGCCAACTGAACGAGAACTCCCACCTGAGGTGGAAGATCTGGGCTGGTGCGGTGCAAGTAGAGCGAGACTGGCTTTCCATCGAGTACGGCAATACGACGAAGTTCGATCTTCTCACCAAGTGTTGCATTGCTCTCATCGATCACAGTCTGAACGGTCTTGCCGTTAGCCATAGTAGATGACAGGAATGCGGCAAGCTCGCCAATCTTGCTGGACTCAAGATGAGCCAACAATTCGTTTGCAAGTTCTTGGAAGCGATCTCCCTTTGCAACGAAGTCTGTTTCACAGTTGAGTTCAAGCATCACACCGAGATTGTTCTCAGCGCGTGCAAGTACCAAACCATTTGATGTTGTGCGGCCTTCGCGCTTGGTAACACCCTTAAGACCCTTAACGCGAATGAGCTCTACAGCTTTTTGGTAATCGCCATCGGCTTCATCAAGCGCCTTCTTGCAATCCAACATGCCTGCTGCAGTCTCCTCGCGGAGCTTCTTTACATCTGCTGCTGTGTAAGCCAATTACTTCGCCTCTCCTTCAACTTCTGGAGTAGCTGTAGTAGATGCTTCGAGAATTTCCTTCTCGAGCTCTGCAGTAGCCGTGTTCTTTACTGCATCAGCTTGTGCTGCGGCAGCTGCGGCGGTTGCAGAACGTGCTGCAAGGCCGGCGACTGCTGCATCAGTGATGACGCGAGTAAGAAGTGCGATCGAACGAATCGCATCATCGTTGCCTGGAATCTTGTAATCAACTTCATCTGGATCACAGTTGGTGTCCAAAATTGCAACAACTGGGATACCCAACTTGTGAGCTTCCTGAACTGCAAGGTGCTCCTTCTTGGTATCGACTACCCAGATTGCTGAAGGCAACTTGGTCATATCGCGGATACCTTGGAGGTTCTTGGTGAGCTTCTCGCGCTCGCGACGAAGTACCAAGAGCTCCTTCTTTGTGAGGAGTTGATCATTTGAATTTTCTAGTGCTTCCAACTCCTTCAAACGCAAGATGCGCTTGTAGACAGTTGGGAAGTTAGTGAGCATGCCGCCGAGCCAGCGCTCTGTAACGTAAGGCATTCCTACGCGAGCTGCTTGTTCGATGATTGGGACATGTGCTTGCTTCTTTGTTCCAACGAAAAGGATATGTCCGCCCTTTGCGACGGTGTCCTTGATGAATTCATATGCGCTATCAATAAGTGCAAGTGACTGTTGGATGTCGATAATGTAGATGCCATTGCGCTCGGCAAAAATAAAGCGCTTCATCTTTGGATTCCAACGACGAGTCTGGTGTCCGAAGTGGACTCCGCTGTCGAGGAGTTCTCGCATTGTTACAACTGCCATGGCAGTGTTCTCCTTTTTTGCACGCGCGCAGATATAACTGCAACGAGTGCACTCGGTTGTCGGCCTAACAATTTGTTTGGCCCCTAGCACTTGAACACCGACCCGAATAAATCCGGGACCGAAATGGTTATCTGAAATTCATCAGATCAAGTGCGTGAAGTCAGAGCCCCAATTTCTTGGGTTTCTGCTGGGGTAATCCTAAAGGCTGGGCGTAGGTGCGCCAAATTAAGCCCGAGGATGGGCTTGCTTGTATGCAGCTTTGAGGCGCTCCGGGCTCACATGGGTGTAAATCTGAGTTGTTGCAAGTGATGAATGGCCCAAAATCTCTTGAACGGTACGAAGGTCGGCGCCACCTTCTAATAAATGAGTGGCGGCAGTATGGCGAAGTCCATGTGGTCCCATCGTTGATCCCACTGCTGACATTGCCTGATACACAATTTCGCGAATAGTGCGTTGATCAATTCGCTTTCCCCGGGAACCAATGAAGACTGCTTGGCCAGATATTTCGGTAGCTAGTTGCGGACGAGCAAGTGAAATCCAATTTTCCAATGCGCGAATCGCTGGAATTCCCAGTGGAACAGTGCGTTCTTTATCGCCTTTGCCGATAACTCGCAATGTATTTCGGGAGCGATCAATATCCGCCAAATTGAGTCCACAGAGTTCGGATACTCGGATGCCCGCGGCATAGAGGATTTCGACAGCTGCTAAATCGCGGTAGTGAATTGGCGTTGGCTCTTGATCGCAGCGAGTTTGTAGAGAGTCCAGAACAATTGTGGTGTCGCTCTGATTGAGTACTGCTGGCAGAGTTTTGTGGGGCTTTGGAATAGATAATTGCGCGCCAATATCAGAGGCGATCCACCCGTTGCTGGTCGCCCAATAGGTAAAAGCGCGAATCGAAACAATTCTACGAATCAATGTTGCTCGCGAAATTCCCATGCTCTGCAAGTTAGCGAGCCATGAACGAAGGTGGGTTAATTCCAGATTATGGAATTCAGTAATCCCCAACTTCTCCATATGGGTAAGAAATGATTGGAGATCGGAGACATATCCTTTTATGGAGTTATCTGCGAGATGGCGAACAAGTGCCAGATGCTCTTCGTATTGCGCGATTAGCTCTGCTGACATAAGTCGAACCTATTCGGGCTTGCGTCCTTGACGGAGTAGGCCATATGTCACGGCATCTTCCAACGCAGCAGCAGATGCTGCAATCACATTCTCGTGGACACCAATAGTGCTCCACTCTCCTTGCGCATCTTTGGTTTCTACCAATACGCGAGTTATCGCACCAGTTCCAAGGCGACCTTCGAGGATGCGAACTTTGTAATCAGTAAGTTCGAGCGCGGCGAGTTCTGGATAAATTTCTTCCAGGCCAGAACGGAGCGCGTTATCGATTGCATTGACTGGACCATTTCCGGTACCGGTGGCAGAAATCTCTTCTGTGCCAGCAGTGATGGAAACGGTGGCCTTAGAGGTAACCAAATCTTTCTCATCGCGAATGACCGAGATCTCCCAATGATTAATGGTGAAGAAGTGCGCTCGCTTTCCATCAATCTCTTCTCGAAGAAGAAGTTCGAAGGAGGCATCAGCCGCTTCAAAGGTATAGCCACGAGCTTCCATCTCTTTGACTCGAGCAACCACGCGAGTGACAACTTCCTTATCATCGCCAAGTTCCACTCCCAGCTCGGCAGATTTCAATTCGATGGATGCGCGACCAGCCATATCAGAGACCAGCATGCGCATATCGTTTCCGACAGATGCTGGATCTTCGTGCTGATAGAGATTGGGATCTACTTTGATTGCACTTGCATGCAAGCCAGCTTTATGAGCAAAGGCGGAAACACCAACAAATGGCTGACGAGGAGATGGTGCGACATTGGTAACTTCGGCTACCGCATGGGAGATCCGAAACGCTTCCCGAAGTGATCCTTCGGGCAATACCTTCTGTTGCTTCTTCAATTCTAAATTAGCAATGATGGAGACGAGATCGGCGTTACCGGTGCGCTCTCCATAGCCGTTCAGGGTTCCTTGTACGTGAGTGGCACCTGCGGCAACAGCAGCAAGTGAGTTAGCGATCGCGCACCCTGTGTCGTTATGGCAATGAATACCAAGCCGCGCGCCTGAAAGACCAAGTACTTCATGAACAACTTGGGAAAGTTCATCCGGCAACATTCCACCGTTTGTGTCACACAGGGCAACGACATCGGCGCCAGCTTCCGCAGCAGTGCGGACAACCTCTAGCGCGTATGCCTTATTTGAAAGGTAGCCATCAAAGAAATGTTCGGCATCGAGAAAAACTCGCTGGCCACCATCGCGCAAGAATTTAATCGAATCACGGATCATCGCCAGATTCTCATCAAGGTTGGTTTTGAGAGCTAAATCGACGTGGCGATCATGGCTCTTGGCCACCAAAGTAACTGCTGGCGCCCCGGAATCTTGAAGTGCGCGAAGAAGAGTGTCATCGGCTGCCTTCACATTTGGGNGACGAGTCGCGCCAAATGCAACGAATGTTGCATTTTTTAATTTCAACTCTGTTTGGGCGCGCTTAAAAAATTCGGTGTCCTTGGGATTAGCGCCCGGCCATCCACCTTCGATAAAACCGACCCCGAGATCATCGAGATGACGCGCAATTGCAAGCTTGTCATGAACGGTGAGATTTAGGCCTTCTTGTTGGGCTCCATCACGAAGGGTGGTGTCATAGATATGAAAGTTGTCATTCATTAACAGACCTTCACATTCCATCCATGCTTATCCGCTACGGTCCCATGCTGAATGCCCAGCAAGTGATTACGAATCTCCATAGTGATCGGGCCGGGCTCACCATTGCCGGTTGGCCAGGTACCGTGCACACTCTTAGCTGCGCCAACTGCAGTGATTACAGCAGCAGTTCCACATGCAAAAATTTCGGTAATTTCACCTGATGCAACGCCCTCGCGCCAATCATCGATCGACAGCATTGTCTCTTCAACTTTATAGCCGAGATCTTTCGCGACCGTCAGAATTGAATCGCGAGTGATACCAGGAAGAAGTGTTCCTGTGAGCTTGGGGGTAATAACAGTTGCTTCTTTGCCGACGCCCTTGATGAAGTAGAGGTTCATGCCGCCCATCTCCTCCACCCATTTGCGTTCATTGGCATCTAACCAGACCACTTGATCGCATCCTTGAGTTGCGGCTTGTTTTTGGGCAACGAGTGATGCCGCGTAGTTGCCGCCGCATTTTGCCTCACCAGTACCGCCGGGAGCTGCGCGAACGAATTCGGTAGAGATCCATACTGTGACCGCCTTGGAGGCATTGAAATATGCAGATGCTGGAGTTGCGATTAGTAAGTACATCGCCTTATTTGATGGACGAACTCCAAGTCCTACTTCGGTAGCGATCATGAAAGGGCGAATGTAGAGCGACTCGCCGACCTGCGTCGGAGTCCACTTGCGATCCTGCTTCACTAATTCTTTAACGGTGTCGACGAAGAAGTCGATCGGCATTTCTGGAAGTGCAAGGCGCGCTGCGCTGCGTGCAAAGCGAGCTGCATTTGCTTCCGGCCGAAAAAGCGAGATGCTTCCATCTGGCTGTGTGTAAGCCTTCATTCCTTCAAAGATCTCTTGACCATAATGAAAGACCGCTGTTGCTGGATCAAGTGTGATCGGACCATAAGCCTGAAGCGTGGCATCGCTCCAACCATCGGCCTCGCTCCAATTCGCAATCACCATATTGTCGGTGTAGTGCTTACCAAACCCACCTTCCGCAATTTTTGCGGTGCGATCAGCGTCAGATACAGGTGATGGATTAGGAGTGAGATTAACTTTCATTTACTTCACGGCCCCTGCTAGCGCACTTCCAATTTCCGAAGTACTGCGTTTGGAATCGCCACGAGAAAGTAAGTCTGCTGCAACTGCGCGCTCAACGTCGGCAGCAGCCTCATTGAGACCAAGGTGTGAAAGCAACATCGCAACTGACATGACGGTTGCGGTCGGATCAGCAAGATTCTTGCCGGCAATATCTGGAGCAGAGCCGTGTACTGGCTCGAACATTGATGGGAATTTTCCGGTTGGATTGATATTGCCCGAAGCGGCAAGTCCTATTCCGCCACAGATTGCAGCAGCAATATCAGTCAAGATATCTCCGAAGAGGTTATCGGTAACAACTACATCAAAGCGCTCTGGATTGGTAACAAAGAACATGGACGCTGCATCAACATGTAAATAATCCGTTGTGATATCTGGAAATTCCTTAGCGACATCGTTAAAGGTGCGAGTCCAAAGTCCACCAGCGCGAGTAAGCACATTGTTCTTATGGACCAGGGTCAACTTCTTGCGCGGGCGAGCCGATGCGCGGGCAAAAGCATCGCGAATAACGCGCTCAGCTCCGCGACGAGTATTGAGTGATTCCTCTGTAGCAATTTCATTTTCGGTGCCGAAAGCCAGAACTCCGCCAGCGCCAACGTATGGCCCTTCGGTTCCTTCCCGGACAACGATGAAATCAATTGCAGGATCACCAGCAAGTGGTGACTTGGTGCCCGGCCAAAGTTTGGCGGGACGAAGATTGATGTAGTGATCAAATGCAAAACGAAGCTTTAATAAGAGGCCGCGTTCAAGCACGCCGCTGGGTACGGTCGGATCTCCGACTGCGCCTAAGAGAATAACATCTGATTTAGCGAGATCTGCAAGCACAGAGTCTGGAAGAGTCTCCCCGGTCTTGTGCCAATACTTGGCACCGAGGNCATATTCCGTCTTTGCAAATGTGACACCGTACTTTGCAGATACTGCATCCAAGACTTTGATACCTTCGGCAACAACCTCAGGACCAATTCCATCGCCAGCAATGACTGCTAGATTGAAACTCACCTTGGAACTATTAGACATATTTATCCGATCAAATTAACGGCGCGAACAAATTGAGCACCGGACTCAGCAACGATCTTGGCAACGATTTCGGCAGTAACTGGAGAATCAACATTGAGTGCCATGAGCGCTTCGCCGCCTGCACTTGAGCGAGCAACTTGCATTCCAGCGATATTGATTCCAGAGATACCAAGCACATTTCCGACATGGCCGACAACGCCTGGCTTATCGGTATACCGAAGGAAGAGCAGATTTTCAGTAGGAGGTAGATCGAGATCAAATCCCTCAATCGCAATAATCTTCTCAACTTTTCGAATACCCATCAGAGTTCCATCGACAATTACTTGGCGTCCATCACTGAGCGCTGCGCGTAGAGAGATGTAACTACGGTATTGAGAACTTTCTGGATCGGTATTTACCGAAGCTGTTGTGCGACCTTCTGCCAAATTAGGAGCATTGACGTAGGTAACATCTTCCGCGCCAGTAGCGATGAGCGCGCCCTTGAGAGCACTTGTCGCAAGAATGGATGAGTCATGTTCGGAGATATCGCCGCGAACTTGAACTTCAAAGGAGACCGGCAATTCGCCAGCAATTGTGGTGAGGATCTGAGCCATCTTCTCCACGAGTGGAAGTGATGGACGAATCTCTTCATGGATTGCTCCACCCTTAACGTTCACTGCATCAGGAACGAGCTCGCCACCCAACGCTTTGCGAACAGAGACGGCAACTGCGATGCCAGCACGCTCTTGTGCTTCATCGGTAGATGCGCCGAGGTGTGGTGTTGCAACAACGTTATCCAAAGTGAAGAGTGGTGAATCGGTGCATGGCTCAGTAGCAAATACATCGAGCCCGGCTCCGGCAACGCGGCCCTCAACAAGTGCGTCATAGAGCGCTGCCTCATCGAGAACACCACCACGCGCAGCATTAATAATGCGGACTGATGGCTTGACTAACTTCAGTGCATCAACGCTAATGAGATTAGCGGTCTCTTTTGTCTTAGGTAAGTGGATAGTGATGAAATCTGCATTCTTGAGAAGAACATCAAGATCAACAAGCTTTACACCGAGTTGAGCTGCGCGAGCTGGTTGGAGATAGGGATCGTAGGCGATCACATTCATTCCAAAAGCTTGCATACGAGCCGCGACTAGCTGACCGATGCGACCAAAGCCAACGATGCCCAGCGTCTTTTCAAAGAGCTCTGCGCCTGTGTACTTGGAGCGAGCCCACTTACCTGCCCGAAGCGCTGCGTGCGCTGGGGAGATGAAGCGAGCAGATGCCATCAATAAAGAGATAGCGAGCTCTGCTGCAGATACGATATTTGAAGTTGGTGCGTTAACAACCATGACACCAGCTGCTGTTGCCGCCGGAATATCAACATTATCAAGACCAACACCAGCGCGAGCAATTACTTTTAGGCCCTTTGCTGCTGCAATTGCTTCAGCATCCATCTTGGTTGCAGAGCGAATCAATACCGCATCGACGCCGGCAGCAAGTGCGGGAAGTAGCTCTGCGCGATTAGCACCATCGCAATTGCGCACTTCAAAATCAGGACCCAGCGCCTGCAAAGTTGCCGGGCTGAGTTCTTCTGCGATTAATACAACTGGTTTAGCCACGCGCTGCAACACCTTCTTGGTAATCATCCTTGTTGTTGCCCTTTACCCATGACATCATTTTGCGAAGTTCACGGCCAACGGTTTCGATCGGATGAGCTTCACCCTTTGCGCGAAGTGCCTTGAATTCAGGTGCTCCGGCATCTTGATCTTCAATAAAGCGCTTTGCGAAATTACCATTTTGAACGTCGGCAAGAACTGCCTTCATGTTTGCCTTAACGCTTGCATCGATAACGCGCGGGCCGGAGACATAGTCGCCGTACTCAGCTGTATCGGATACTGACCAACGCTGCTTGGCGATTCCACCTTCATACATCAAGTCAACGATCAACTTAAGTTCGTGTAGGCACTCGAAGTATGCAACTTCTGGCTGGTAGCCAGCTTCGATCAATGTTTCAAAACCATATTGAACGAGTTGTGATGCGCCACCGCAGAGAACTGCTTGCTCACCGAACAAATCGGTCTCGCACTCTTCGGTAAAGGTGGTGAGGATTCCGCCTGCGCGAAGTCCACCGAGCGCCTTTGCATATGAAAGTGTGAGTGGCCATGCGTTGCCAGTTGAGTCTTGCTCAACAGCAACAAGGACCGGAACACCACGACCTGCTTGATACTCACGACGTACCAAGTGACCTGGGCCCTTAGGTGCAACCATGGCAACATCAATGTTTGCCTCTGGCTTGATGTAACCAAAACGAATATTGAATCCGTGACCAAAGAAGAGAGCAGAGCCTGGCTTCAAGTTTGGCTTAATAGAATCGTTGTAGATGTGTCGCTGCACGTGATCTGGCGCCAACAACATAACAACATCTGCTTCTTTTACTGCGTCAGCTACTGAGAGAACGCGAAGTCCTTCTGCTTCTGCTTTAGCGCGAGACTTTGAGCCTTCTGCCAAACCAATGCGAACATCTACTCCGCTATCGCGCAAGCTAAGTGCGTGTGCGTGACCTTGTGAACCGTAACCAATGACCGCAACCTTCTTAGATTGGATGATGGATAGATCGGCATCTTCGTCGTGATACTGGGTTGCCACTGTTATTACCTTTCGTCGGTCTTGCTTCTGTTGTGAGGTTGGTATTCTGCAAATCTTGGGTTAATTCTAAAGCGTTGAAATTATTGATTTGACCCAGTCTTGAGCCCGCGCGAGATCGCGACAAGCCCAGATTGGACCAATTCCTTAATGCCATATGGCTCAAGCACGCTGAGGAGAGCTTGGATCTTCTCAGCATTTCCGGTCGCCTCGATCGTGACTGCATCTTGTGCAACATCGACGACTTTGGCTCGGAAAAGTTGAACGGTCTCAAGGACCTGCGAACGAGTGGTCGCAGTGGTTGCGACTTTCACCAAGAGAAGTTCGCGCTGCACCGAAACGATGGGATCGAGTTCGGTAATGCTGATGACATTGACGAGCTTGTCGAGTTGTTGCACGACTTGCTCAAGGGCATGACCTTCAACATCAATCACAATTGTCATTCGTGAATAATCAGGATTTTCTGTTGGACCCACAGCAAGTGAATCGATGTTGTAAGCGCGACGCGAGAATAAGGAAGAGACGCGAGCAAGTACGCCAGGGCTGTTCTCTACGAGAACGGAGAGTGTGTGCTTCTGCCTTGTTGTCATATTAATCAGAGCTCCTGTGAATCCCAGATAGGTGCCATTGAACGCGCAACGACAATGTCATCATTAGATGCACCAGCGGCAACCATCGGCCAGACCATGGCATCACGGAATACGCTGAAGTCCACTACTACTGGTTGATCGTTAATTTCCATTGCTTGAGCGATTGTCTTATCGACATCGTCCTTGGAATCGCAACGAAGTCCAACGCAACCCATCGCATCTGCCAACTTGGTGAAATCTGGAATGCGCTTGGAGTGAAGTTCGGTATTGGAATAACGCTCGTTATAGAACAGGGTCTGCCATTGGCGAACCATGCCGAGGCTTTCATTGTTAATGATGGCGACTTTGATCGGAATATTGTTGAGTGCACAAGTAACTAACTCTTGGTTAGTCATCTGGAAGCAACCATCGCCATCGATCGCCCACACGGTCTTATCTGGTGCGCCCACTTTTGCGCCCATGGCAGCAGGAACTGCGTAACCCATTGTGCCCAGTCCACCAGAGTTGAGCCAAGTGCGTGGATTCTCGTAATTAACAAATTGCGAAGCCCACATCTGATGTTGTCCCACACCTGCAACATAAATTGCATCTGGGCCAGCGATTTTTCCAAGGCGTTCAATCACATATTGAGGTGAGAGTGAGCCATCTGCAGGATGGTCATAACCCAATGGGAATTTAGAACGATATGAATTAACTAACGTCCACCATTCAGTGAGATCAGGTTGGGACTTCTTGAATTCATGTTTGACGGCTGGAATTAGCGCATCAATAGTGATTTTAAGATCTCCCACGAGTGCAACATCTGCACGACGATTCTTGCCAATTTCCGCTGGATCTATATCTGCATGAATAACTTTTGCACTCGGGGCAAAAGTTGAAAGCTTTCCAGTAACACGATCATCAAAGCGGGCTCCTAAAGTAATGAGCAGATCTGATTTCTGAAGTGCAGTTACTGCAGCAACTGTTCCGTGCATTCCCGGCATACCAAGATGCTGAGGATGAGAGTCAGGGAATCCGCCACGAGCCATCAATGTTGTGACAACTGGTGCACCGGTAAGTTCAGCGAGCTTCATTAACTCTTTGTGCGCTTCTGATCTAATGACTCCGCCACCAACGTAGAGAACGGGCGATTTAGATTCTGCGATCAAACGAGCGGCATCACGAACGGCGCCTTCGTCGGGCACCATCACCGGGTGGTAACCAGCAAGCTTTATATCTTTTGGATAATTGAAATCTGTCATCTTCTGTAGCGCATCTTTTGCGATATCGACAAGGACTGCACCTGGGCGACCCGTGCTTGCAATATGAAATGCCTGCGCAACTGCGCCTGCGATATCTGCTGGATCGGTAACAAGGAAGCTGTGCTTGGTTACTGGCATCGTGATTCCGCGAATATCGGCTTCTTGGAAAGCATCTGTGCCGATTGCGCCTGAAGAGACTTGACCCGTGATGGCCACGATCGGAACTGAGTCCATCTGCGCATCAGCAAGTGGAGTAACTAAATTGGTAGCACCAGGTCCGGAGGTAGCGATACACACGCCAACTTTTCCAGTCGCTTGTGCGTAGCCAGTTGCCGCATGTCCTGCGCCTTGTTCGTGGCGCACCAAAATGTGGCGGATCGGGCTGTCAAAGATCGGATCATAAGCAGGAAGAATTGCACCACCAGGGATACCGAACATCACGTCAACGCCAGAAAGCTCTAACGCTTTGACGAGTGCACTTGCCCCCGTAATTTGCTGATTGCTCATATGTTCATCTCCCTTCCTTAATTGTTGTGGCTCATGTGTTGTGGCTAAATGAGAAACCCCTCAGTGTTTAACTGAGGGGTAGCACGCCATCTAGTTGGACTAGATCGCGCGCTCTCGAATCACCACTGATGATGTCATGCGCTAATTCTCGCGCGAGCCCAGCCATGAGTCAACCCCTGAGACGGAGATCTCATTATTTGGTCAGGGCATTCTGAGCGAATTAAGAGCAGACCGCGCCCTGTGAGGCCGAACCCACGACCTTGGCATATTTCGCAAGGACGCCTCGCTTAAATTTATGTGGGACGGGTGTGAAGTGCTTACGGCGCTCGGTCATTTCTGCTTCATCAACCAAAAGATCCAATGTGCGATCGATGGTATTAATGCGGATGCGATCACCATCTTTAATAAATGCGATCGGTCCCCCATCAACTGCTTCCGGTGCAACGTGTCCTACGCAAAGTCCAGTAGATCCGCCAGAGAAGCGACCATCGGTGAGAAGTAGTGTTGATTTACCGAGACCGGCGCCCTTGATTGCACCAGTAATCATCAACATTTCGCGCATTCCCGGTCCTCCCTTGGGACCTTCGTAGCGAATAACAACAACATCGCCAGCGACAATGGTGCCATTTTCTAAAGCTTCCATTGCAGATTGCTCGCGTTCAAATACCCGGGCCGGGCCTTCGAAATGTTCCACTTCAATTCCTGCTGTCTTACAGACTGCGCCTTCGGGTGCAAGTGACCCACCAAGAATGGTGATTCCCCCGCCTGGTGCTAACGGAGTTTTGATGGCATGGAGAACTTCACCATCTGGATCAAGTGGCGTGATCTCTTCTAGATTTTCCGCCAAAGTTTTGCCAGTGACGGTGAGGCAATCACCGTGCAAATATCCGGCGTCAAAGAGCGCGCGCATAACCACAGGAATTCCGCCGACCCGATCGACATCAGTCATGACGTATTTACCAAATGGTTTGAGATCGCCCAGTAGTGGCACTTTTGATCCAATTCGATGGAAATCTTCGAGCGTGAGATCAACTTCCGCTTCATTGGCGATGGCAAGTAAGTGAAGAACTGCATTGGTAGATCCACCCAGTGCCATCACGACTGTGATTGCATTCTCAAATGCCTTCTTTGTCAAAATATCGCGAGTAGTGATCCCCTTGCGAATTAATTCAACAACTGCGGCGCCAGATTTAACGGCGTAATCATCGCGGCGACGATCGACTGCTGCAGGTGATGCCGACCCTGGAAGCGAGAGGCCAATTGCTTCGCCAACCGCTGCCATAGTGTTAGCGGTATACATGCCACCGCAAGCACCTTCGCCCGGACAGATTGCGCGTTCAATCTTGTCGACTTGCTCTTGCGAAATTAGTCCACGAGCACAGGCACCGACTGCTTCAAAGGCATCGATAATGGTGACATCTTTGCCATCCACATTTCCGGCCAATGTTGATCCTGCATAAACAAAGACGCTGGCAACATCGATACGAGCTGCCGCCATCATCATGCCAGGAAGTGATTTGTCACAACCGGCAAATGTCACCATGCCATCTAGGCGCTCTGCCTGCATGACGGTTTCTACTGAGTCTGCAATAACTTCGCGAGAGACCAATGAGAAGTGCATACCTTCATGGCCCATAGAAATTCCATCTGATACTGAGATGGTGCCAAATTGCATCGGGAATCCACCAGCATCGATTACACCTTTGCGAGATGCCTTAGCTAAACGATCAAGCGAAAGATTGCAGGGAGTAATTTCATTCCACGATGAGGCAATACCGATCTGTGGTTTAACCCAATCATCATCCCCCATGCCAACTGCGCGCAGCATTCCGCGAGCCGGAGCACGTTCCATGCCATCAGTGACCATTCCAGAACGTGGCTTCATTGGATTGCTCATGGCTCCTCTTTCTTAACCTTTTATCCCTGGCCTAAGTGCTTTAACAATAGCTCGCGAACTTTAGCCGCATCTGCTTGTCCGCCTGTGGCTTTCATGACTGCGCCAATAAGCGCACCTGCTGCTGGAATATTGCCGCCACGAATGCGCTCTGCAGTATCTGGCTGAGCAGCGATAGCTGCTTCAATCGCAGCCATCAACGCTGAATCATCAGAGACGACTTTGAGACCACGCTTTTCGATAACTTGGGAAGGTGATCCTTCGCCAGCAATAACACCATCGACAACTTGGCGGGCAAGTTTGTCGGTCAGATCTCCTGATGCAACAAGGGCAACGATTTCTGCGACTTGGGCAGGAGTAATAAGTGATGTGGCAGTAACTTCCTTTTCGTTGGCGATACGTGAAATTTCACCCATCCACCAAGTACGAGCTTTTGCTGGATCTGCGCCGAGGCCCACAGTCTCTTCCACAACATCGAGCAGCTCGGCATTAACGAGTGCTGCCATCTCTTTATCCGGTACACCCCATGCCTCTTGCAAACGTGCACGACGAAGCGATGGCTTCTCCGGAAGAGTTGCGCGAAGTTCTTCAATCCATGATGCAGCTGGTGTTACGGGAACTAAATCTGGATCTGGGAAGTAGCGGTAATCCTCGGCCTGCTCCTTGGAGCGACCAGAGCGAGTAAGTCCGGTCTCCTCTTGGAAGTGGCGCGTCTCTTGCTTAACTTTCTTGCCCTCATTTAACAATTCAGCGTGACGGATCATCTCACCGCGAATAGCGCGTTCGACAGATCGCAATGAGTTCACATTTTTAGTTTCAGAACGGGTACCCAAAACATCTGAGCCAATTGGCTTTAAGGAAACGTTGGCGTCACAACGAAGTGAGCCCTGCTCCATCTTCACATCAGAGACTTTGAGGCCACGCAAAATATCTCGAAGCTCAGCGACATATGCCCGGGCGACTTCTGGTGCGTATTTACCGGTCCCCGGAACAATTTTGGTCACGATTTCAACGAGTGGAATTCCGGCGCGGTTGTAGTCGAGCAGTGAATAGTCGGCGCCATGGATACGACCGGTAGCTCCACCTACGTGAAGTGACTTACCTGTGTCTTCCTCCATGTGAACGCGCTCGATCTCGATCCGGAATTGCTTGGGTCCCTCGTCGGTATCGATTTCAACATCGACATAACCATCAAAACAGATTGGCTCGTCATATTGTGAGATCTGGAAATTTTTTGGCATATCGGGATAGAAATAATTTTTACGAGCAAAGCGTGAATATGGCGCGATCTTGCAGTTAAGGGCGAGGCCGATCAAGATCGTGGATTCAATCGCCTTCTCATTAACAACAGGCAGAGCGCCAGGAAGTGCGAGGCAGACTGGGCAGGTTTGAGTATTTGGTTCAGCACCAAATTCAGTCGCGCATCCACAAAACATCTTGGAATGGGTATTGAGTTCTACGTGAACTTCCAGACCAAGTACCGGATCCCACTTAGCAATTACTTCTTCATAGGTAGGAGTACTCATTATTTAACTCCTTTCAAAACTGGAGCTTTCGAAAGAATTGGTGCGCCCCACTTTGCAAGAAGGGAAGCTTCGAGTGCTGCGCCTGCTTGGTAGAGACGTTGGTCTTGCATTGCCGGAGCCATGATTTGGAATCCCACTGGAAGGCCATCTTCTTCAGCTAAACCTGCGGGAAGTGACATTCCACAAATGCCAGCTAAGTTAACCGGGATAGTCGCGACATCGCCCAAGTACATCGCCATCGGATCATCGACTTTCTCGCCGATCTTATAAGCAGTGGTTGGGGCGGTTGGTGAAACCAAAACATCAGCTTGGGTAAATGCCTTTGCATAATCTTGAATGATCAAGGTACGAATCTTCTGCGCGCTGCCGTAGTAAGCATCGTAATAACCAGAGGAAAGAGCGTAAGTACCCAGAATGATGCGGCGCTTTACTTCGCGACCAAATCCAGCATCACGAGTAGCGCTCATGACTGCCTCAGCAGATGCGCCGTTGACATCACCCGTACGAAGTCCGTAACGCATCGCATCAAAACGTGCGAGGTTAGAGGAGCATTCAGATGGGGCGATTAAGTAATAGGCAGAGAGTGCATATTCAAAACTTGGGCAATCCACTTCAATAATTTCTGCGCCAAGTGCGGCAAGTGCGTCGAGTGATTCATTAAAGCGTGTAAGTACACCCTTCTGATATCCCTCGCCTTGCAACTGCTTGATGACACCGATCTTCATTCCTTTAACATCGCCAGATTTTGCTGCGGCGACAACAGCAGGCACGGGCGCATTGATGCTGGTCGCATCATGTGCATCATGGCCAGCCATTACTTCGTGAAGAAGCGCAGTATCCAAAACTGTGCGACCAAATGGTCCGGCCTGATCAAGTGAGGAGGAATAAGCGATCAATCCATATCGCGAAACTGCGCCATAGGTTGGTCGAACTCCGACAATTCCAGTAAGCGCGGCAGGTTGGCGAATCGATCCGCCGGTATCTGAACCAATAGCAAGTGGTGCTTCAAAAGCAGAGACTGCAGCTGCAGATCCACCGGATGATCCACCAGGTGTACGAGCTAAATCCCATGGATTAAATGTTGGGCCGTATCCTGAATTTTCGGTCGATGAACCCATTGCGAATTCATCCATGTTGGTCTTGCCCAAAATAACTACACCAGCTGCTTTTAACTTAGCAACAACAGTGGAGTCATAAGGTGGTCGCCAACCTTCAAGAATTTTTGATCCCGCAGTTGTGGGTACACCTTTTTGTGCCAAGATATCCTTGAGCGCAAGTGGAATACCGGCAAGTGGAGATAACTTCTCCCCCGCCTTTAACTTTGCATCTACATCCTTCGCTTGCGCAAGTGCGCCATCAGCATCAACGTGAAGAAATGCTTTTACTTGGCCATCAACATCCGCGATGCGATCAAGGTGTGATTGAGTGAGTTCGACTGAAGAGGTCTCGCCTTTTGTAAGCGCCTCTGCCATTTCAACAGCGGTCTTGTTAATCATTCAGCTTCACCCAAAATTTGTGGGACGCGGAAGCGTTGTTCTTCTTGGGCTGGCGCACCAGAGAGCGCTTCATCTGGCGAGAGGCTAGGAACTACAACGTCGGTACGAGCGATATTTTCTAGTGGCTGCGGATGAGAAGTCGCCTTCACGCCAGTGAGATCAACTTCTTGCACGCGAGCGACTGCATCAAGAATCATTCCAAATTGCGAAGCAAGCTCTACTAATTCTGCTTCAGTCATTTCGATTCGGGCTAGCCCTGCCAACTTTGCGACCTCGTCGCGGGAAAGGCTGCTCATGCCCCGATCTTATAAAAAGATGAGATTAAGAGCGAATCTGTCCATTTCCTGTCACGATCCAAGTGGTCGTAGTCATTGCTTCAAGCCCCATTGGTCCACGAGCATGCAATTTCTGATTGGAGATTCCAATCTCTGCGCCGAAGCCCATCTGTTCGCCATCAGTAAAGCGAGTTGATGCATTGACCATAACGGCGGCGCAATCAGAGAGGGCAATGAATTGAGCAGCGTGTGCATCCGATTCGGTGACGATGGCTTCGGTGTGCTTGGTGCCATATTTTGCGATGTGATCTGCCGCAGCAAGTAAGGAAGGAACAATCGCAATGTTCATTTCGAGCGAGCCGTATTCAGTTGACCAATTCTCTTCTGTAGCGCTCGAGGCCGTAATTGAATGTGCAGATGCAATGGCAGCTGATGCCTGATCGACATGCAGAATTACGCCAGCCTCAATGAGCGCCTGGAAAGCAACAGGTAAGAATTTATCCGCTACCGCTTCATGCACAAGCAGCGTCTCGGCCGCATTGCAGACGCTGGGACGATGGCACTTGGAGTTAATGAGAATAGGAAGTGCTTTCTCGAGATCAGCTTCATCATCAATATAGACGTGGCAGACGCCAGCGCCAGTTTCGATCGTTGGCACAGTCGAGTCATCTACAACAGTCCGAATAAGTGCAGCGCTTCCACGTGGAATTACGAGATCTACTTTTCCGCGAGCATGAAGGAGTGCGTGAACTGTCGAGCGATCTTCAGATGGAACTAGCTGAAATATGTCTGGTGAAATCTTAGTTTTTGAAAGCGCACGACGCATAACATCAACGAGTACTTGATTGGAAGCAGATGCAGTTGATGATCCGCGCAAAAGTGCAGCATTACCTGACGCCACCAAAATTACCGCAGCATCAACTGTCACATTAGGACGAGCTTCATAGACCATGCCGATCACGCCGAAGGGAACGCTCATCTGCTTGAGATGCAGGCCATTGGCGAGAGTGCTTTCGCGTAGAACTTTTCCTAGTGGATCTGGAAGAGCCGCAACTTGGCGTGCGCCATCTGCTATTCCGTGAATGCGAGGTGCCGTAAGTAGCAAACGATCTTTCATGGAAGATTGCATGCCATCTTTCTCGGCACGCTCCATATCAAGGGCATTAGCAGCAAGGATTTCAACTTCACTTGCTTCAATTTCATCTGCAATTCGCAAAAGTGCTTCTTTGCGATCACTACTGCTTGCCGCAACAAGCGTACGTGCAGCAAGGCGGGCCTTATCCGCGAGGTCAGCGATTAATTGGGTGGCATCCATTAGATCAACACCAAATCATCTCGATGGACAAGTTCACGTTCATATTCTGCACCTAAAGCTTGCGCTAATTCCTTAGTAGAACGCCCCAACATTTGAGGGATTTCATCGGAATCAAATGCGACTAGTCCGCGGGCAATAACGGCGCCGGTGGCGCCTATAAGTTCAACGGTATCTCCCGCATTAAATTCACCTTCGACTGCGCTAACTCCAGCTGGAAGAAGTGAGGTTCCACGCTCCAAAATTGCAGTGGTTGCGCCAGCATCAAGAATCAATCGACCGCGTGGAGTCGATGCATGCTCAAGCCACAAAAGTCGAGAAGGTTTTTTATCGTGGACCGGAGCAAAAGTTGTACCAACATCTGCCCCAGAAATCGCTTCTTGTAGAAGTGGAAGGGAAGTTAAGAACATGGTAATACCTGCCCCAGTGGCGATTCGCGCCGCTTCAATTTTCGTGAGCATTCCCCCGCTACCAACTCCAGCAGCTCCCACTCCGCCTACCTTTGCATCAGCAAGTTCGGCTAATGAGGCAACGTGGGCAATGCGCGCTGAGCCAGGTTGTGATGGCGGTGCGTCATAGAGGGCGTCAATATCAGAGACCAGAATCAGCAGATCTGCTCCGATTAAGTGCGAGACAAGCGCCGCTAGTCGATCGTTATCGCCAAAGCGAATCTCTTGAGTCCCCACTGAATCGTTCTCGTTAATGACCGGTACAACTCCGAGTTGAATCAATTTAAATAAGGTGCGTTGAGCATTTTGGTAATGCGAACGACGTACGACATCTTCAATAGTAAGAAGCACTTGCGATGCAACAATTTTGTGGCGCTCAAATGCCTGGGTATAGCGAGCAACGAGGAGGCCTTGGCCTACGGATGCTGCTGCTTGCTGAGTGGCAAGATCTTTTGGGCGAGAAGTAAGGCCTAACGGAGCTAACCCAGCTGCAATTGCGCCGGAGGAAACAACGACTACTTCTTTGCCGGATGATTTAAATGCGGCGACGATATCGGTGAGCTGATCAACTGCTGCAGAATTTAGCTCTGATCCTGCCGAGCCAGTAAGAGTTGATGAGCCAACTTTGATAACGATGCGCTTGGCCTCGCTAAACAATTGTGCTGACATTACTTCTCTCCCTCAATCCTCGGATTCTTTGGATCTGAAATGTTGTATTCCCACTGCATTGCAATTTCATCTTCATTAAGTAGAGCCAGATCTGCTTCGTTCTCATCTACATATCGACCAGCCCACGGCGACTCTAAGCGATGATCTTCACCGCGCGGTCCAGCCAAGAGCTCTGCGCCAGCCTCAATAGTAGGTTCCCAATCGAAGATAACTGCGTTATCTCCTTCGCCAATACGAACTTCATCCTTGGCCTTCGCACCTTTTTTGAAGAGCTCGCGCTCAACCCCAAGAGTGGCAAGTCGGTCTGCCAAATATCCAATCGCCTCTGCATTGGCAAAGTCAGTTTGTCGAACCCAACGAATTGGCTTCTCGCCAAGAACGGTGAATGAACCATCTTCATTTGCAGTAACAGTAAATCCAACATCTCCAACATGAACGGGACGAAGGACAATACGAACTTTCTCCTTGGCAGCCTCGGCTTTGCGCGCTTCAGTAATCACACGAGACATTGCGTAATTAAATTCAGTAAGACCAATATGTGAAGCGGCCGAGATTTGATAAACCTCGTATCCCTTTTCGCGGAAATATGGCTCGACCATATCAGCCATCGCTTTACCATCAGGAAGATCTACTTTATTTAGCGCAATAATGCGTGGGCGATCGGAAAGTGGAATCGAACCTTCTTCAGGTTGATACTTGCGCAACTCTTCTTCAATTATTTCGAAGTCTTTAATTGGATCACGATCACTCTCGAGAGTTCCACAATCCAATACTTGAACAAGTGCAGCGCAACGCTCCACGTGGCGAAGGAACTCCAGGCCAAGGCCCTTACCTTCTGATGCACCCGGAATAAGTCCTGGAACATCTGCCACCGTGAATCGAACATCGCCAGCTTGAACTACGCCCAAGTTGGGGGCGAGGGNGGTGAATGGGTAGTCAGCAATCTTTGGCTTTGCAGCTGAGATCGATGCAATAAGTGAAGACTTACCGGCTGATGGAAAACCGATGAGACCAATATCAGCAACTGATTTGAGTTCGAGAGTTAGCGTGCGCTCTTCACCTGGCTCACCTTTAAGAGCAAAACCTGGTGCGCGTCGCTTAGATGAAGCGAGACCAGCGTTACCAAGTCCGCCTTTTCCACCTTGGGCTGCGATAAATCGAGTGCCATCTCCGACGAGGTCTGCGAGAACTACTCCTCTATCGTCTTTAACTACAGTGCCATTGGGTACCGGCATGATGAGATCTTTGCCTTCACGACCGTTGCACCAATCTCCATAACCGAGAGATCCATTTGTTGCGCGACGATGTGGTGAGTGGTGAAAATCAAGAAGAGTTGTGGTTCCTACATCGACAACGAGAATGATGTCGCCACCGCGTCCACCGTTACCGCCATCTGGACCACCAAGTGGCTTAAATTTTTCGCGGTGCACAGAGACGCAGCCATCTCCACCGCTTCCGGCAGAAGCATGGAGAGTTACACGATCGACGAACGATGCCATTTGACTCTCCTCTCTCTACTTTCAATAAATTTCACTCAAATAAAAAACGGGCCCGCTTATGCGCGGACCCGCCAAAAAAATGCTCCGCTACTAAGCGACGGGAGCCGGAACTACGATGTTAACTACCTTGCGACCGCGAGCGCGACCGAAAGCAACTTCACCTGCAGATAGTGCGAACAATGTGTCATCTTTACCGATACCAACATTCGCTCCTGGGTGGAAAACTGTTCCGCGTTGACGGACCAAGATTTCGCCAGACTTTACGATCTGCCCTGCATAACGCTTAATTCCAAGATACTGCGCATTTGAATCGCGACCGTTACGGGTTGACGAGACTCCCTTTTTACTTGCCATTTACTGTCTCTCCCTTACTTTGCGATCGCGGTGATCTTCACGCGCGTGAGTTGTGAACGGAAACCTGAACGACGGCGATAGCCAGTCTTATTCTTGTAACGAAGGATGTCGATCTTTGGACCCTTTTCCTCAGAGAGAATCTCGCCTGTTACTTTTACGCCAGCAAGTGCCTTGACGTCAGTTGTAACGGTGGTTCCTTCTACAAGGAGAACAGCAGGAAATGTCACTGATGCTCCAACCTTTGCGTCGATGCGATCGACAGTAACTGTGTCGCCTACGGCAACCTTCTCTTGACGGCCGCCAGCTTTAACAATCGCGTACACGGTGACACCTTTCCAAACTTGCTCTTATTGCTCGGTTTAATCTCAAGCCCAGATCTGGGCAGAGGCCTAGGGTACGGACTTACGCCCGCGCGGGTCAAACTGACCCGATTCGGTGCTTATTCTGGGGTGATTACACCGGTCGAAACGGCCCGACGGCGCTTGCGCGCTGGAGGGGTCGCTGCTGGGGCTTCTTCAACTTCCACGACAGCGGAGAGCACTGAAGTCTCCTCTGAATTCTCTGATTCAACTTCAGAATCGTTCTCGTTCTCAGTCTCGTTCTCATAAGCATTACTTGGAACATAACGCTGATCCATATCCTTATCGAGAGCAACTTTGCGGACCGGCTCTGAATGAATATGAATTCCGCGACCACCACAGCTTTCGCAAGTAGTCGAGAATGCTTCGATAAGTCCTTGTCCAACCCGCTTACGAGTCATCTGAACAAGACCAAGTGAAGTGACTTCAGCGACTTGGTGCTTGGTGCGATCGCGACCTAAACATTCAACTAATCGACGGAGTACTTGATCACGGTTGGATTCAAGTGCCATATCGATGAAGTCAATAACAATAATTCCGCCCATATCGCGAAGGCGAAGTTGGCGTGCAATCTCTTCTGCCGCTTCCAAGTTGTTCTTGGTAACAGTCTCCTCCAAGTTTCCGCCCTTGCCGATGAATTTACCGGTATTGACGTCGATAACGATCATCGCTTCGGTGCGATCGATCACAAGTGAACCACCTGAAGGTAGATAAACCTTGCGATCAAAGGCCTTTGCAAGTTGCTCTTCAATACGGTGCTCGGCGAACATATCGCGAGAGCCAGTCCACTTTTCAATCTTGGTAGTTAGCTCCGGAGCAATATGTCCAAGGTAATTATTAATGTCTTCCCACGCTTGATCACCTTGAACAGTCATCTTCTTAAAATCTTCATTGAAGATATCTCGGATTACTCGAACGGTGAGATCAGGCTCAGAATAAAGAAGTGAAGGGGCTGAAGTAGAAGAAGATTCTGCCTTAGTCGAAATATCTTCCCATTGAGATTTCAAGCGGATGACATCGCGCTCAAGCTCTTCTTCAGATGCGCCTTCTGATGCAGTACGTACAATCACGCCTGCTTCATCGGGAACGAGATTCTTTAAAATTGATTTCAAACGAGAACGCTCTTGATCAGGAAGACGTCGGCTAATTCCGCTCATCTCTCCGCCCGGAACATAAACCAGGTAGCGACCAGGAAGTGAGACTTGGCTGGTAAGGCGTGCGCCCTTTTGACCAATCGGATCCTTAGTTACTTGGACAAGTACTGATTGACCTGTCTTCAAAACATGTTCAATTTTGCGAGGTGCGCCATCTGCAAGTCCGGCCGCATCCCAGTTAACTTCACCGGCATACAAGACAGCGTTACGACCCTTGCCAATATCAACGAAGGCGGCTTCCATGGATGGAAGCACATTCTGGACTTTGCCGAGATAGACGTTACCAACGTAGGAAATATTGCTATTCCGGTTGACGTAATGCTCGACCATAATCTTGTCTTCAAGTACTGCAATCTGTGTGCGATCGCCTGCTTGACGGACCAACATCTGGCGATCAACATTTTCACGGCGGGCAAGAAACTCGGATTCAGTAATAACAGATCCACGACGACGTGCATATTCGCGCGGCTCGCGGTCATAACGATCTCCACGTTCGCGGCGATTATTGCGGCCCCCACGATCATTGCGATCACTACGTTCGCGGCGATTGCTGCGATCGGTGCGGGTAGGTTGATCTTCGCGTGAGCGAGGTTCGCGCACTTTGACTACGGTTACTACGCCATCTTCATCAACTATTTCACCGGGAGTTACGCCATCTGCTGATGAGGTACGGGCGCGGCGACGACGGCGGCGATGTGTTCCAGCTTCTGAACCCTCATCGTCGGATGGATTAATTGCACCGGCATCAAGTGATTCACCTGACTCGCTAATGTCATCTTCCGAAGATTCGTTGCTCTCTGCGCCTTCACGTCCACCACGACGGCGGCCACGTCCACCACGACGGCGACGGCGACGTTCTTCTCCTGCAGCGCTGCTCTCATCAGAGGCGGAAGCGTCACCAGAATCTGAATCTGCCTTCGCTGTTGCCTTCTCTTTTTTGGGAGCGCTCTCTTCTGGAGCTGCTTGAAATACTGGGACCGGAATAGAAGCTGCTCGCTTGGAGCTCTTCTTCTCAGCAGGTGCCTCTACTTCTGCACTCACTGGGTTCTCTGCTGCGGCAACTTCGGCTGCTTTCGCCTTAGATGATGACTTCTTTATTGTGCGCTTGCGCGCACCTTTGGGCTCTATAGCCATACGATCAAATCCTCTTCTGGGTACTCAGGATTTGATTAGAAACACTAAAACAAAATCCTGAGGTACTGCTCTGGGCTCCGGTTGGAGCAAATTCTGAAAAAACTTTCTTATGAAAGCTTCCTAAAAACTTCGCGCTAGCTGCTGTGACGAGTAATTAAGGTCCGGATCTCTATCGTGAGAATTTCTCTCAAATAAGAAGCTAACCGCTCGACGCGCCTGGCGCTGGCGAAAGTATGACAGATAACGGGCCCTTTGCCCAAGTTTCGGTCAATTATGAGCGTAAATGGATATTTTGCAGCAAGCCAAGTCCAATTAAATTGGCGAACATACTCGACCCACCATAGGACAAAAATGGCAACGGGACACCAGTCATGGGTACAAGTCCCATAGTCATGCCGATATTTTCAAAAGCTTGAAATGCGAACCAGGCAATCACACCGATTCCTACCAGTCGACCAAAGAGGTCATTGGTTCGTCGAACGATCATAAATGCCCTAAGGAAGAAGAGCATGAAGAGCGCCAAAATCAACCCTGATCCTAAGAAGCCCAGCTCTTCACCTGCCACTGTAAAAATAAAGTCTGTCTGTTGTTCGGGAACAAAGCGCCCATTTGTTTGTGGACCACTAAATAAGCCCTTTCCTACTAAACCTCCCGAGCCAATAGTGATTCGAGATTGACGAAGTTGATATCCGCTTTGTTGTGGATCGGCGCTGGGATCGACAAATGATTGGAGGCGCTTAATTTGATAATCACTGACAACGCCTGTTTTTACTGCGCCGAATCCCCCAATGATTGCAACGAGAAGTAGACCAACGACCCATCGGGTAGGTGCTCCTGATGTTGCAATAATGGCAAGAATCGCTGCGCTAACAATTGCGACTGTTCCTAGATCTGGTTGAGCAAGAATGAGAAGCATCGGCACTGCCGAGATAGCTAGCGCTTTAAGAACATCGATATCTGTTGGGTTGGCGTTGGCATCATTCTTCTCTGCCAAGACCATAGAAATTCCTACGATGATGGCAATCTTTGCAAGCTCTGCCGGTTGAATTTGAAATCCCCCGGGAAATGAGATCCATGCCCGCGCACCGTTGACTGTACTTCCTACATGCGGAATTAATACTGCAACTAATCCCAACACTGCGAGCCCCCACACAATTGATGTGTAGGCACGAAGTAGGCGGTAGTCGATCAATGTTGTGCCATAGGCCAGGATGACACCAATAAAAATGTTGACGATATGTCGCTTCAAGTAATACTGGGGATCAAGTCCTTGTGAAGCAAACCAGCTCTTGGTGGCGGCATAGACCAATAAAGTTCCAATAAGTAGAAGCGCTGCTACTGAGAAGGTAAGCACCCGATCGAATTGTGAGAATGAATTCTTAATTCGATTGCGTCGAAAGTTATTGATAATGCTCATTGTTTCGCCAGCGTAACTGCTCGTAAGTCAATGGTCGGTAATTTGCTCGGGATGCCATCAGGAAAAATAGCTTTCTTCGGATCCACTGTTGATCCGGATACCCCATAAAGGGCTGTGTAAATATCTTTGACGCCGACGGCGCTGACAGCAGCACCAAATCCACCTTGGCTCACAACCATCACGACCGCATATTGAGGTTTTTCCACTGGCGCAAAAGATGCAAACCAAGAGGTGTCATCTTTGGCAGAACCATTGGCATTCTTTCCAAAAACCTGGCCAGTTCCAGTTTTACCTGCAACATGAATAGGGAAACTCGCGAAGACTCCTGCGGCAGTTCCTACGGTTGCTACTGATCGAAGTGATTTGTGAAGGAAAGCAGTATCAGCAGGTGTTAGCGGCGCTGTGCCATTGACGTGCGGAGTGAACTCTTTCACGACGGTGCCATCAGGCTTAATGATTGCCCGCGCTACTTGTGGCTCGTAGAGAGTTCCACCATTAGCAACAGCCGCATAAGTCACAACCATTTGCAATGGAGTCATCAAAGTATCTCCTTGGCCGATGGAGAAGTTGACGGCATCACCAGCACGGATCTTTCCACCATCGACACAGTTCTCTTTTGCGATCGCAATCAAATATGGAGTGAGATCGGATTTCTTTGCGCGACTTTCAAAGTTGCAATAGAAATCCTTATTAGCTTGGTAGTAGCGCTCTTTCCAGGCACGATCAGGTAACCGCCCTGTTGCTTCACCAGGAAGATCAATTCCAGTTTTCTTTCCCAGGCCAAAACCCTGCGCGGTCTTAAAGAAATAATCATTGAGATCTGATTTAGGGGACAGTCCGCCATCGCGAACCCATTCATCGTAGGCAATTTGATACCAGACCGTGTCACACGAAACTGCAATTGCTTGCTGCATGGGAATTTTGCCCAATGGCTTAGTCTCAAAGTTCTTAAATTCTCGGTTACCGATTTGGACAGATGCCGGACAGTCGTATCTGGCACTCATGTTATAGCCAGCTTTAGTTGCTGCTACAACCGATAACGCTTTAAATGTTGAGGCTGGTGCATACATTCCTTGAAGCGGACGTGAGAGTGCGGGAACGCCAGCGGCATCGCTATATAAATTCTTTGCTTGGGCCACAGTTAGCCCCTTCTCCCACATCGATGGTTCAAATGTTGGATAGGAAGCAATGGCCAGAATTTTTCCACTATTTACATCCATTACTAGAGCTGCGCCACCATCTGCTTTATAGCCCATAGATTTTGAACGTCGGACCGCTGATTCCAGTGCCTTCTCGGTTGCTGCCTGAAGTTTCACATTGAGATTTGTAACCAAGTTATAACCGGGCACTGGCTTTGTGTTTCGTGATTGCTGAGTAATCGCTTCCTTGCGATCGACAATAACTGTCTTTACGCCCGGTGCGCCACGCAAATACTGGTTATAAATTAGTTCCAGGCCATCTTTACCTAAGACTTCATTTCGGTAATAACTCTTAGTGGGATCAGCTAAATCCTTCTCGGTGACCGATCCAACATAACCCAGTACATGCGCCGCATTTTCTCCAGCTGTGGCTGGGTAAGTGCGAATGGGAACAGGCTCTGCATCTACGCCCGGATATCGATCAGCATTTTCTAGAACCTTGAGCGCCTGCGCTTGAGTTGCATCACGTGTGACCGGAATTGGTTGGTAGCGAGTTCCATTCCAACATCCGGTTCGAGAGGCTACTGGTAATTCACCGCACAATCGAGTTCGCTGAAAAATATCTTCAGGTTTCTGCCCCAACAACTTTGCCACTCGCGCAATTATTGAAGTACCGGTATCGGCAAGCTTGTCAATGATGCTCCGATCAATCGTGATGACCATGCCGGGACGATCCATCACAAAGGGAGTTCCCGAACTATCTGTAATCGCGCCACGAATCGCAGGGGTGACGATGTCACGGGATTGAATACTCAATGCTGCGTCTTGATACTTTCCTGTATCTGCCACTTGCAGATAAAAAAGGCGACCTAATAGCGCAAACATTAAAGATGCAACTAGCGCCTGGACCACGATGACATTGAGGCGAGAGCGTTGACTCATGAACGTTCCCGAGATGTCAGAGTTGCTTGACGGACGCGCAACAGTGATGGAAGAAAAATTGGAGTGAAGAGCAGGGTCCACATGAAGTTACCGAGAACAACGACAGTATTTCGACCGATGGTTCCAGCATTTTCTCCTACGAGGGTTCCTACCAATAAATATAAAGTCAGCGTGATTGTTACGCCAAAGGCAACAAAGAGTACGAATGCTCCTGGACGGGCGGAGAAATCGCCAACGCTCTCAGTATTAGTTGCAATCAAATAGCCAACGACCGTGAGAACTAGCGCCCACTGTCCAAATGGTGAATTTGTCGTTGGAGATAGATCCAAAATAATTCCACCAATAAAGCCCATGACAACTGCGCCAGATTTTTCTTCGAGTGCCATCAATGCCACTAAAACTGCAAGAAAGAATGAGAAGCCAGTTATCGGAAAGTTAATGCGAGCGATTGCTCCTTCTTGAATCGTAAATACAAAGAAGAGAAAGAGGGCGCTAGTTAGGGCACGGAGCCAACTCACTTAGTGGCCTTTTTCTTCGGCGCAGAGGTGAGTGATGGGGATGGGGATGGAGTAAGAGTTGCGGTATCTACAGGTGGCGCTCCGGTGGAGGTCACATAGACGGTACGAGTAGGCGCAGGTGTAGGTACCAACGCGTTGTGCGGATCACTCGAAAGATTTCCGACAATGACAGTGACGACTCCCAGCTCACCGAGATTGCTATATGCCGACACATCAGCTTCTTGAGTGAGCGATGCCGTAGTGCTATTTACTGAAATTATTTTGCCGACCGGAATTCCCGAAACAAATGGTTTGAAACCATCGCTACCTAATGTGAGTAGCGCATCACCCACTTGGAATTTTCCTGATGAATCAAGTAATTGTACGAGGTAGCGCTTACCTCCCTGTCCGATCAGAACACCCATACCTTGACTTCGAGCAATTCGTACTCCTACGCGAAAAGTGGGATCTGACATCAAAAGAACGATGGCGGAAGAGGAGGTAACTTCTTTAACTACTCCCACTAATCCTGATTCGGAAATGACGGTTTGATCTTTACGAATTCCACTAGTGGATCCGACATCGAGAGTGATTGTCTGACTAAATGTTGACGCAGAGCCGTGACCGATGACGCGGGCCGCTACAACTTTAAATCCCCCGCGAGCAGCAAGATCCAGGGCGCCTTTGAGTTGGTCGAGCTGGCCTTTAATATCTGAATTGAGAACTACTTCCTTCTTCAGCGCTTCATTTTGCTTTTTGACTTGGTTGAGTTCAGCTTTGGTTTTACCGAAGTTTTTGACGTTACTAAAAAAATTACCAACTGGAGAGAAGAAGTCGCTCACTCCGCGTTGAATCGGAGCGAGAAAAGATTGGGTTGCCGAGCGCGAGCTTTGGGTGACACTTACACCGCGCAAATCTAAAGTAATAAGAAATAGGGATGTAACTAGGAGAGTAACCAAGAGCAATCGCGAACGATTATTTCCGTTCATTGCCACTGGATATTCTCCTTAGAAAATCTTGTAACTCTGGTGAATCTTGGAACTCTTAAGAATTAACGACGTGGCTCAGAGATAAGTACTTTCTCCAGTGCCTCAAATTCTTCTACGCATTTTCCGGAACCTTCAGCGACTGCATTAAGTGGACGCTCGGCTACGTGAATTGGCATTCCGGTCTCGTGACGAAGTCGCTCATCGAGTCCTCGAAGAAGCGCACCGCCGCCGGTAAGAACGATTCCACGATCCATGAGATCACTTGCAAGCTCTGGTGGAGTCTTATCAAGGGTGCTCTTGACCGCGTTAACAATCTGGTTGACGGGCTCTTCGATAGCTTTACGGATATCTTCTGCGCTCACCAAGATTGTCTTGGGAAGTCCAGTAGCGAGATCGCGACCACGAATTTCAGCATCTGGCTCGCCGGGAAGTTGATAGGCAGAACCAATTGCCATTTTGATCTCTTCCGCAGTGCGCTCACCAAGAAGTAGTGAGTATTCGCGCTTCACCCAATCGATAATGGCTTGATCGAGTTCATCGCCACCAATTCGAATGGAGAGCGCAGTAACAATTCCACCAAGTGAAATCACTGCAACTTCAGTTGTGCCGCCACCAATATCAACCACCATATTGCCGGTTGGCTCATGAATTGGAAGTCCAGCACCAATCGCGGCAGCCATTGGCTCTTCAATAATGTAAACCTTCCGGGCGCCGGCTGCATAACCAGCATCTTTCACTGCACGCTGTTCAACGCCGGTAATACCTGAAGGAACACAGACCACAATTCTTGGCTTAGCTAAGTAACGTCGCTTGTGCACCTTTTGGATGAAGTAGCGAAGCATGCGCTCGGTTGTATCGAAATCCGCAATCACGCCATCTTTGAGTGGGCGAATCGCAACAATATTTCCTGGAGTACGTCCAATCATGCGCTTTGCTTCAAGACCGACCGCAAGGATTGCGCCGGTATCTTGATTAACCGCAACAACAGATGGCTCGTTAAGAACGATTCCACGACCGCGGACATAGACCAGAGTATTTGCGGTACCCAAGTCGACAGCCATATCTCGGCCAATGAATGACATTCTGTTTGGTTTTGCGCTTTTCATGGAGACCTTTCGGGGATTACTTAGACGAGCTCAGGGAAGAAAATGGAAATTTCACGAGCAGCAGATTCTGGTGAATCTGAACCGTGAACAAGATTTTGAGTGACTTTGGTTCCTTGATCGCGAGCAAGATCTCCGCGGATGGTTCCGGCAGCGGCAAGAGTTGGATCGGTTGTTCCCGCAATATTGCGAAATCCTTCGATGACGCGATTGCCTTGCGCGACAATGGCAACGATTGGTCCTGACATCATAAATTCAACAAGCGGTTCGAAGAATGGCTTACCTTCGTGCTCTGCATAGTGGCGCGTAAGAAGTGCGCGATCAGCGCTCATCATCTTTACTGCAACGATGGAATATCCCTTGGCTTCAACGCGAGCGATAATTTCGCCAATGAGTGAGCGACGTACGCCATCTGGCTTTACGAGGATGAGGGTTCTTTCATTAATCACGACCGCAGTCTAATCAATAGATCCAAAATGATGAATTCGGCGTAAATTCTCGCGGTATTAATGCGGTTTGCTGGTTGGTGGTGGCCCCTTTTTCAAGAGCTCGGCGCGGATGGCCTCACCCTTTCGGCCGAAGTAAAAAGCACAGCCCCAGAGAAAGGCGAAGAGTGCGCCCATGTAATACATCGGCGTAACAACAATGCCGTAAGCAATCATGGCGAATTGCAAGAAGGTGCCGATATACCAACCGCGCATAGTTTTCATTAAGCCGGCACACAGCAAGAGCGCAAGTGAAATGACTCCTCCAATAGCGAGTGCAAGTGCGCCATGTTGCTCCATTGCTAAAAGAATGGCGAACCCCATGAGAAGTGATTCCATTGTTATTACTGCTGAGCCAAGAATTCTCATAGGTAATCATCCTCTTCCACGTGATCCGGATTTTTTGCATAACTCATTTTGCGAATTATCGCCCGAGCTGCACCGGCAGTAACTACCGAACCAGTTATGAGAACTGCAGAAGTTCCTTCGCTTACCTGATTGATAAGCGTGCATTGCTCCATCGCATACGTGATAGCGCTCTTGAGTTCTGATTCTTGGAAGACGCGGTCTGCACCAAAAATTTTTATAGCTGCCTGATATAGCTGTTCGACCGGAAGGGCGCGGGGAGATGAATTTTGGGTTACAACTAGACGATCAATGACGGGTTCGAGTTTGCGCAGAACACCATCGACATCTTTTTCGCCCAAAATTGCGAGTACCCCAAAAATTGATTCGAAATCAAACTCCGCCCGAATTGTTTTAGCCAGAGCTTCGGCGCCATGGGGATTATGAGCTGCATCGACGATAACGGTGGGATCGCGGTAGAGAATTTCCATCCGGCCCGGGGAGGTAACTTTTGCAAAAGCTCGGCGCACCAAATCTTCTTCTAACTTCACTCCAACAAATGCTTCAACGGTGGCAAGTGCGACTGCAGCATTCGATGCTTGATGAGCACCATAAAGCGGAAGATAGATATCAGTAACGACTCCATGTAATCCATTAAGAGCAATGAGTTGGCCACCTACTGCGATTTCGCGCTTAGCTACCCCAAATTCAATTCCTTCACGATGGGCAATCGCAGATTTCTCAATTACTTTTGCCATAAGTACTTTGGCGACTTCCGGTGTTTGTGCTGCAAGAATGACATGTGATTCAGGCTTAATTATTCCTGATTTAGTCTCTGCAATTTCTTCAAGTGTGTCACCCAGATATTCAGTGTGATCAAATCCAATAGGAGTGATAACAGAGACTGCGCTCATAACGACATTGGTCGAATCCCACTCCCCACCCATGCCAGTCTCAATAATTCCAATATCGACCGGAAATTCTGCAAATGCCACAAAGGCCAACGCAGTCAGCGCTTCAAAATAGGAAATGGGGTGAGGTTGGCGAGTATCAATGAGGTCTAGATATAACGCGACATCGTTATAAGTGGCGATCATTCCTTCAGCGGGGATTGGCGCACCATTAATAGAGATTCGCTCTAAAAAAGATTCTAAGTGTGGGCTGGTGAATCGCCCGGTGCGATATTCCAATTCCCGGAAAAGTGAATCAATCATCCGAGAGGTTGTTGTCTTGCCATTTGTGCCAGCTAAATGAATGGTGGGATAGGAAAGTTGTGGTGATCCCAGCGCATCGACAAGTGCACTAATGCGATCAAGTGAGGGTTCGATCATGCTCTCTGGCCAGCGTTTTAGAAGTGCAGCCTCAACAACTGCTAATACTTCCCGATCTTCCGGCGTTGTCATGCTTGTGGAAGTGCGGCTAATTGCGCAGTGATGCGCTCAATATCCGCTGATGTCTCAGCAAGACGTGCCCGAATCTCTTGAACAACTTCCATGGGAGCTTTCGCCATAAAGCCTTCGTTATCAAGTTTAACTTTTGCGGTAGTGCGATCTTTCTCGGCAGTTGCGAGATCCTTCGTTAAACGTGCGCGTTCTGCGCCAACATCGATTGCACCAGTCAGATCGAATTCAATTCCTATTTTGCCAACTTCAATCTTTGCAGATGCACCAGATTCGATTGATTCGATTCGAGTGATTTGGCGAATAGCTGATTCGTACGGAGCCAGTCCTGCACTTTCTAAACCAATGAATTTTGCTCCGACTTTGGCTGAAGTCTTAATACCCTGATCGTTACGGAAACGTCGGATCTCTGTGACAAGTTCTTGCACTTGGGTAATAAGTGAGATGGAACTTTCATCGCGCAGGCCAGAATTAGCACTTGGCCAAGTGGCTGTAACAAGAGTCTCTCCCCCGGTAAATGCGCACCAGAGTTCTTCGGTAATAAATGGCATCGATGGATGCATGATGCGAAGTAGCTGATCCAATACATGTCCCAATACTCGAGCGGAAACTTTTGCACTCTCTCCGCCGGCAGCGAAAGATGCTTTAGAGAGTTCGAGGTACCAGTCACAGAGATCATCCCAAGCGAAGTGATAAATAATTTCAGAAGCCTTAGCGAATTCATATGACTCATACAGCGCATCGACTTCAGCCACAGTCTGATCCAAGCGAGTCAGAATCCATTGGCTTATGCCATCGAGTGAATCAAATGCTGGAAGTGGGCCATCTACATTTGCACCATTCATCATGGCAAAGCGAGTGGCGTTCCACAGCTTGGTCGCAAAATTACGGGCGCCAGCAATCCATTCTTCGGCAAGAGCTTGGTCCGAACCAGGATTTGCACCACGAGCAAGAGTGAAGCGAAGTGCATCCGATCCGTATTTATCCATGAATTCAATTGGATCAACGGTGTTGCCACGTGACTTCGACATCTTCTTGCCAAAGCGATCTCGGACAAGCCCGTGAAGTGCAATGGTGTGGAATGGCTGTACACCATCCATTGCGAAGAGTCCCATCATCATCATGCGAGCAACCCAGAAGAACAAGATGTCATAACCAGTAACAAGAACGCTCGTTGGATAAAACTTTGCAAGATCAGGTGTTTGCGCAGGCCATCCCAGAGTAGAGAAAGGCCAGAGCGCAGATGAGAACCAAGTATCTAGAACATCTGGATCTTGGGTGTAACCGGCAGGTGGAGTTTCACCTGGGCCGCACACAACTACTTCATCGTTCGGGCCGTAATAAACAGGAATCTGATGTCCCCACCAGAGTTGGCGGGAAATACACCAGTCGTGCATCCCATCAACCCAATCGAAATAACGCGGTGCAAGTTCTTCTGGTTCAATCTTTACCCGACCATCGCGAACTGCATCTCCTGCAGCTTTCGCTAGTGGTGCAACTTTGACGAACCACTGCTTAGAAAGTCGCGGCTCGACAGTTGTGTCGCAACGTGAGCAATGTCCAACAGCGTGAATATATGGACGTTTCTCAGCAACGATCCGACCAAGTTCTTTAAGTTTTGCTACAACCGCAACGCGTGCATCAAATCGATCCATGCCATCGAATTCTGTTCCGGTACCAGCCATGACGCCATGTTCATTCATAATCACAACGAAAGGAACGTTGTGGCGCATTGCCATTTCAAAGTCATTTGGGTCATGGGCAGCAGTTACTTTTACTGCTCCGGTTCCGAAATCAGGATCAACAAGCTCATCAGCAATAATCGGAATCATGCGGTTAACGAGCGGCAGCATGACTTCGGTGCCAACCAAATGCTTATAACGAGGATCATCTGGGTGAACTGCGACTGCTCCATCGCCCATCATGGTTTCGGCGCGAGTTGTCGCAACAACAATGCTTTGTTCGCCATCGCCATAACGAACAGAAACAAATTCACCAGCATCGTCTTGATGCTCAACTTCAATATCTGAAAGCGCAGTTAAACAACGAGGACACCAATTAATAATGCGCTCTGCCCGATAAATTAAACCTTGGTCATAAAGACGTTTGAAGATAGTAAGGACTGCAGTCGAAAGATTTGCATCCATGGTGAAAGCTTCGCGCTCCCAGTCAACTGAATCTCCCAAGCGCTTCATCTGATCAAGAATTGCTCCACCAGATTCGGCTTTCCATTCCCAAACTTTCTTTACAAAAGCTTCGCGACCTAAATCGTGACGGGATTTACCTTCTGCAGCTAATTGTTTTTCAACAACGTTTTGTGTGGCAATACCTGCGTGATCCATTCCAGGAAGCCAGAGAGCTTCAAAGCCCTTCATGCGCTTCATGCGTGTGAGAATGTCTTGGAGTGTGTGATCGAGCGCGTGCCCAATGTGCAGAACGCCAGTCACATTAGGAGGTGGAATAACAATAGTGAAGGGAGGCTTCTTAGAAGTTGCATCAGCTTTGAAGTAACCAGCATCGAGCCACTTTTGATAGAGCGGAGCTTCGATATCGGCAGGNGTAAATGCCGGTGCGAGATTTACTTCTTTCTTCTCGCTCTTCATTGCATCAGTCATAGTAGGAGAAGTCTAGATTAAATTTTTAGGCGCTCTTCTCATCGGCGGATTCAGCAAGCTTCTCTGCCTTTTCCGCCTTACTTCCACGCTTTGGTCCACCCGCAGGGCGATTGATATAAGTAGGAGTCGCCTCTTTCCGGACAACTTCTGGGGTAATAATGACCTTCTCGACATCAGTCATCGAAGGAATTTCATACATCACACCGAGCAAAGTTTCTTCCATAATTGCACGAAGTCCCCGCGCGCCAGTACCTCGCTTGATAGCGAGATCGGCAACTACTTCAAGTGCTTCATGTGAAATCTCAAGCTCTACCCCATCGAGTTCAAAGAGGCGCGCATATTGTTTGACGAGCGCGTTCTTTGGCTCAGTCAGAATTTGCATAAGTGCAGGGCGATCTAGATTCTCAACGCTAGTAAGAATTGGAAGACGTCCGATGAATTCTGGAATCATTCCAAACTTCAGGAGATCTTCTGGCATTACATCGCCAAAGTAATCTTTCTTTGACTCCTCGTCCATATTCTGAAGTCGAGCATTAAATCCAACTCCTGCTTTGCCCTTGCGACCCTCGATAATTTTTTCCAGGCCAGCAAATGCGCCACCGACGATAAAGAGAATGTTGGTGGTATCAATCTGAATAAATTCTTGATGCGGATGCTTGCGGCCCCCTTGTGGCGGGACAGATGCGGTGGTGCCTTCGAGAATCTTGAGAAGTGCTTGCTGAACGCCTTCACCGGATACATCTCGAGTTATTGATGGATTCTCTGCCTTGCGGGCTACCTTATCGATCTCATCGATGTAGATGATTCCTGTCTCGGCCTTCTTCACATCAAAATCTGCTGCTTGTAAAAGCTTGAGCAGAATATTTTCTACATCTTCACCGACATAGCCTGCTTCAGTGAGAGCTGTGGCGTCAGCGATAGCAAAAGGAACGTTGAGCATGCGAGCCAAAGTCTGTGCGAGCAATGTTTTGCCACAACCTGTTGGGCCAAGAACAAGAATGTTCGACTTAGAAAGCTCGACTGAATCTTCACGCTTTGATTCACCAGATTGAACCCGCTTGTAGTGGTTGTAGACAGCAACCGATAAAGATTTCTTGGCACGAGTTTGTCCAATGACATATTGATCCAAGAAGTCGTAAATCTCTTGTGGCTTGGGAAGTTCTTGAAGCCCAAGGGNATTTACCTCTTGAAGTTCTTCAATGATGATCTCATTACAGAGATCGATACATTCATCGCAGATATATACGCCAGGACCTGCGATTAACTTCTTGACTTGCTTCTGGGTCTTGCCGCAGAAGGAACATTTCAAGAGATCGCCAGATTCACCGATACGCGTTGTCATGGGATAAGAATAGAAAGAAAAAGCGAACCGAGTCGGACTTTCTCAGCCTGACCCTGTTCGCTTTTAGAGTAATTAGTTATGAATTACTTAGCAGCACTTGCCTTACGTGAAGCAAGTACCTGATCGATCAAACCGTACTCAACCGCCTCGGCCGCAGTAAGAATCTTGTCGCGCTCGATATCGCGAGTGATCTCTTCATGTGACTTGGTGGTGTGATGCGCGAGCATTGACTCAAGGAGTGAACGCATACGCATAATCTCTTTAGCTTGGATCTCGATATCAGAACCCTGCCCGCCGCCCTCGGAATATGGCTGGNGGATCAAGATACGTGCATGTTCGAGTGCGTAACGCTTACCCTTTGCGCCACCTGCGAGAAGAACTGCGGCTGCTGACGCAGCTTGTCCCAAGCAGATTGTCATGACATCTGGACGAACGAATTGCATCGTGTCATAGATCGCAGTGAGAGCTGTGAAAGATCCCCCTGGTGAGTTGATGTAAAGAATGATGTCGCGATCTGGATCCATTGATTCAAGTGTCAAGAGCTGAGCCATAACATCGTTTGCAACGGTGTCATCGATTGGCTGGCCCAAGAAAATGATGCGCTCTTCAAAGAGTTTTGTGTAGGGATCAAGGCGCTTGTAGCCATAAGAGGTGCGCTCTTCGATGGTAGGAAGAACGTAACGGTTATGGATGTCGGAGATCGGATTCATTTGAGAACCTATTGGGTTATTCATGCTGTTCCACCGCTTCCTGAAACTTGTCCGGCACTGCGAACAACGTGATCGACAAAACCATAAGTCTTTGCATCTTCGGCATTAAACCAACGATCACGATCTGAATCGGCTTCGATGGTCTCTGCGTTTTGTCCGGTGTGGAATGCGATGAGTTCTGCCATCTTCTTCTTAGTAAATGACATTTGCTCTGCTTGAATCTTGATATCTGATGCGGTTCCACCGATGCCACCTGAAGGTTGGTGCATCATGATGCGAGCATGTGGGAGGGCGTAACGCTTTCCGGCTGCGCCAGCACATAAAAGGAATTGACCCATCGATGCCGCAAGACCCATCGCAACAGTCGCGACATCGTTCTTGATGTATTGCATCGTGTCATAGATCGCCATACCGGCAGAGATTGATCCGCCTGGTGAATTAATATAAAGAAAAATATCTTTATCTGGATCTTCTGCAGCAAGCAATAAGAGCTGTGCTGAGATCGCATTAGCCATGGAATCTTCAACCACTGATCCCAGGAAAATAATGCGCTCTTTAAGCAGGCGCTGATAGACCTGCGAATCGAGGCCTCCGCCTGATTCTGAACCCGCTGAACGAGGGGTAATGAGATCCACTGTTCCTCCAAATTGTTTTTTACCTGTCATGACCCTAACAACTAATCGGGGTAAATGCTTCCGCAATATCCCAAATTCCCCGTTGGGGCTGTTCGCTTAAAGAATAAAACCCCCGGTCCCAGTGGGGCCGAGGGTTCGGAAATACTTATTACTTAATTATTCAGCAGCAGGAACTTCGATCACTTCTGGAGTTGCTGGCTTGGGGGCCAACTCTTCAAGATTGACCTTCTTGCCTGATTTAGTAACTACCTTTACGCGAGAGAGAACTTGTCCCAACGCCTTGGCGCGAGCAACTTCGGCCACCATGGTGTTGATCTGTCCCGCTTCTGAAACTTCCTTGATGAATTCATCCGGAGACATTCCATAACGCTGAGATGCGCGGATCAAATATTCAGTGAGTTCTGCTTCATTCACATTGATCTGTTCTGCAGTAACAATCGAATCGAAGAGAATTTCTTGAGTGAGAGACTTGGTTGTCTGCTCAATAACCTCAGCACGATGAGCATCGTCTTCTAAACGTCCTTCGCCAGCAAGGTGATCGTTGACTTCATCATCAATGATTCCTTGTGGAAGTGGGATCTCAACATCCTTAACCAAAGTTTCAACGAGCAAATCGCGTGCATGTGCGCCTTGCTCAAGGTGCTTCACTCGCTCTAGGCGAGTCTGAATATCGGCACGAAGTTCCGCAAGAGTTTCAAACTCAGATGCCATCTTCACAAATTCAACATTGAGCTCAGGCAGATCGCGAGTCTTTACTGCCTTAACAGTGACATCGACTGCGCCCTTTTCATCATCCTTCTGGCCTACGAGCTTTGTATCAAAACGCTTGGACTCCCCAGCCTTAAGGCCTTGGAGTGCATCATCTAGACCATCAACCATGCGGTTGGTGCCGACTTCATAAGAAATATCATTTGCACTTCCGCCATCAACGGCCTCGCCATTGATTGTTGCTACAAGGTCGAGTGAAACGAAGTCACCATTCTCGACTGCTTTTTCAACAGTAGTAAGACTTCCAAAGCGAGCGCGAAGAACATCTACTTGCTCATCTACTTCTGCATCAGAAACCACGACATCATCAACAGTCAGAGTCATTTCAGAGAAGTTAGGGAGCTTAAGTTCTGGGCGGACATCTACCTCAACAGTGAAGGCCAACTTCTCGTTATCTACTAGCTCGGTGATATCGACGTTGGGGCGCCCAATCACAGAGATCTTGTGCTCACGAGTTGCCTCTGTATAGAAAGCTGGAAGCGCTGAATTAATTGCCTCATCCAAAATAGCTGGGCGACCAACGCGTTGTTCGATCATCGCTGTGGGGACTTTGCCCTTACGAAAACCAGGGATTGTTACGCGCTCTGACAATGTTTTGAAAGCGCTCTTGATGTGTGGATCAAGCTCAGTGAAATTAACTTCGATCGAAAACTTAACGCGAGTTGGTGAGAGAGTTTCTACGGCGCTTTTCACGAGGCTCCTTTAAAAAGATTTGATTTTACAACTGAACTTTCTGGTCGGGGCGGGGAGATTCGAACTCCCGGTCTCCTGCTCCCAAAGCAGGCGCGCTAGCCACTACGCTACGCCCCGTGGCGTAAGTGAGAATTCTA
>JGI24890J29729_1000033_pt1 | contig 125268 bp, 166 predicted proteins | sample FreactcultureFD7_FD_29729 | JGI IMG/M metagenome (IMG submission 29729) | reverse complement strand
CCATCTCCAGTTCCATATCCATTTCCACTTCCATCTCCAGTTCCATGTCCATATCCATATCCACTTCCATAGGAATTCTGGGTATTTTCGAAATTAACGGCTATTCTATTATCCATTTCATATTAATTTATAAGTGATTTCCATTTTTCAGGATTAACTGAAATAGTATGTACTACTGTAAGATAATCGAATTCAACTAGTCCTTCACATTTATCCAATTTAGTAGATGATGTTACTCCTTGAACTAACTCTGCTAACCCTTTAGTAGTTCCCCATGTACGAATATTATATGCATTATTTAATTTACAGTCATTACCATCTCTTGTAAATCTTCCTACATATATCCATCCACGCTGTAATACTACTATTTTTATTTCACCAGTATAATTAATCTGATTATTTTCAGAGCCTTTAATTACATAAGTTAAGCCATTAACCTGTATTTCATTAATCTGTATTGTTTGCATATTATTTGGTTTTTAATTATTGATTATTTCTGTTTATTTAGTTCTTCTACCTGAATCTTTACTGCTTTCTTACATGCTATCATTACCTGTATATACTCGACCATTGAGCCACTCCAATCTCCTTTGAGTATCTTTCTTACCTTGTATAAAGATATACCTGCTAATGTAGCGAATTCAGATGGACTAATGTGTTTTATATTAAGATATTGGCTAACAGTTTCCCAGATTATTACCTGTGTCTGTGCTAACCAATATCCTTTGCTGTTTAGTAGTTCTTTGCGTTTCACAATCCCCATGTTGCTTTAGAAACTTTATTAACTCGCATAAATGCGTTAAACGACAATAACCTATCCGGCATTACTGTCCTAATACCACATGGTGATACTATCTTCTCACCTGTAGCTGCCTCTCCGAATACCAGTATTTTAGCTTTATTAATTAGTTTTTTCATTATTTCTAATCTTTTATGATTACTTAATTTTATTACGGCTGTTCTGCCATTTGGTTATTTGTATCATAATTTACCCTGTTGTTTTAAGTTTTCAAATGCGCTATCCCATGCGCTTTGTTCGCTATGACAGAAATTAGATATTATGTCACCTACTGCCATTGAGCTAATAAATATTGACATATTCCCTTCATGGTCAAGTATAAAATCCGATTCTGCATCTGGATATGTTTCCTTAACTATATTCTCGTGACTTTTCTCTTGAACTTTTACGTCTTTCATAATCATTATTTTATATTGTTTTCTTTGCAATATTGCAACCAGTAGGTTTCAAAATCGTTATTGTAATTTTCTCTTTGAAAGTGATACATGATATTCCATTCATGTAAAATGCGACTCATCAGCAACTCCACCACCCTCTTATTCTCTTTCTCGTAGTGGGTGGCAGCTATCTTAGCACCCTTGCTTGCAGCATCAATTACTTCTGAATTTCCATCAACCCATATCGATTCCTCTCCATTCCAGTAGTGGTATCCATCCTGTTTTGAAAATTCAGATTGCAGGCTTTGCCTTACTTCACTTGGTAGCTTTATTTCGCTCATGGGTTGGTGGTTTTAAGTTTATCTAGTGTAATAAATCCTTCAATTTTTACTAATCCCGATTTACTAGGATGTGGGTCGTGAACCATTTCCCCATCTTTAAATATTACCTGATGCATAACCCCTAAATTCCTATTTGTTGTGCCAAATGCAAAATAATAGTCGTCTGTAAATCCCTTTATGTATGGGTCTGTGTCCGCTTTATAATAATACTCCTCATACCCTAATTGATTTAACCATAAGTTCAATACGTCGTTCCAAAAATATTTAGGTTTTAGAGTTCCTGTCAAAAATTGTATTTGAGGGACTTCTGATACGTCAAATTCAAAATACGATGCATAACAAGCCATCATACAATTGCCTTTCATAGTAAATTTACTACCTCTATAGTCTAATTCTTCGTGCAAAAATGTTTGGTCTTGGAATCTCATATATCCCCTATTTTATCGTCAACAATAGCTATCCCTTCTTTAACAAGGTCAAACCCGTGTACTGTAGTTATAATGTTGATGGAGCGCAGGTAGTCGGCCTCCTTTCCTGTCATTTGGTCAACAGGCTTTATGTAGGTGAGGTTCATTCCGCCAAAGTAATATTCAATAGCAAATATACCGTTAGAGTAATTTTTACTGTTTATAATAACCCGATCCCCCACTTGTGATCTGTGACAGGCCATAAGTTCTATACACTCTTCATCCGTCAGGCTTGATATGGGACGGAGTAGGATTTGTAGTTTCGATATGTGTATTACATAGTCTTCATCTATCTCATCCTTTAGTCGAATGGTGCCAGTATCTATTCTAATACCTATTACCTTGCCAACTATATCGTTACATTTTACCTGTGCATTAGGATAGCACAGTATCGATTGCATCCTCATGTTATCTGTTATTGGCATGGTCAGTTAGTTTACGAATTTACTACATTTTTACCCTCAATAACCCTCATTAACAATTTTTCAGCTAGTTGTTCTACTACCAGGTGCGAATATCTGTTGCTCTTGGTTGTCACTGTTGTTTCTTCATCCAGCTGAATCTTCTTTACTTTAAGGTCTATGTTCTTGCGTATTTCTATCACGTTATTGAACAAGCTGTTTTTGCGTTTTTCAGATGCTTTCCAGGCTAGTTCAGGTGTAGGTCTGATGTATGTTCTCTCTATGAATTCAGGTAACTTTCTTGGCTTTGGTTTAGGCTCATATGCAGGTGCAATGTTTGTCATTCCTGCCATTACCAATACTGAGAATTTGATTGTCTTTGTCATTTTAGTAGTTTTTGATTGTTAGATTATTTGATTATTCTTACTTATCTATTGATTGTGCACTGTATAATATTATTATTGCCGGGAACCAGCTGACTATCACTAACCACATGTAACTAGGTTTGATTGTTACACTCCAATACACCGGTAATAGGAATATACAGATAGCTAGTACTGTTAGTATTATTTGTATTATCTTTCTCATGTTAGTTGATTTTTGTGTATACACTCTTTTCTCAATGCTTTATAACCTCTATTATATCTTTTCTCTTCTTCACTTTTATAGTCATCTATGTTTGACATATTAGTAGTTACACAGTTTATATCTTTTCCATAATGTTCTGTATATACCTTATAATGCCCATATCCGCTGAATTCTACTCTCAGGTAGTGTTTTCCTTTATGTCTTCTCATAACTCTCTATATTTTTGCATTACTTCAACTATTCTAGATGCCCAATCTGAGCATTTATACCACAGTTCCCTCTCATCTTGTGGAGTAACCTTGAACCACTCTTGTAACAGAAATGTCTTTGCATCTGGTATAAGTTGTTTAGCTGTTTTCTTAGCTTTTGATGTATTTTTGGTTACTTTAGCACCCTCTTTTCTATCTGTATATACCTTATACTCCTGATCATCTCCGCATATATTAGTACACAGTGCATCTACATGCTTATTCCATCTGGTTTCCAGGCTATTATCCTCCTGATGTGCTTTTACCCATTTGTACTGTACATTTGGTAACCGATCTACTAATGCAGATATCATTTGCCATTGCTCTACATTCTTTACACCTAACCACTGTTTCTTTTTCCATCCATGTCTCCAGCTACAAATTCCATGAATTGCGTACTGTGAGTCACTATGCAGCAGCACCTGTGTTGTGTCTGGTATAGTATCTTCTATAAATGTTAAACAGTTGAGAATAGCTTCTAACTCCATCTTATTGTTAGTGGTATTATTCTGTTCCCGGCTATAGTCATACAGTAGCTTATTTTTCTCTACTATACAAAATGCATATGCACCTCTATTTACTTCTTTACCATTACCATTACATCCCCCATCTGTAAATGCCAGTAGCACATCTTTACTATTATCTATGTGTATCTTGGGGAACTTAGGTTTTAACCCTGGACTCTTATTCTTTTTTATGTTCATTGTTTTTGTGTTTTGTTACTAATATTGCTTGGTAATGGTGAGATTAGGTGAGGGAGTCAAGTTCAGCTGACTCAGACTGAACCTGTTTCCTACACCATTTTAATATTTTTTAATTGCCCGTATAAAGGAGCCGACTGAGGCTGCTAACTCCTCACAAGTTTCGAAAGAGTGTTAGCATTTAAGAGGATTTGGTACAATTCTGCCACCATTACATTGGATCTGTCTATATGCCTGCGTACTACATTTAGGCTTCCGCACTACCCTACAATGAGAAAACCCTCATCTGATTAGAGACCGGGAAGGTTTATCAGTGAGGGCATTCAGAGATTTACTCTCGGTTTGATCTTATATGTCTTAATTATTATTATTCTCTCTAGGATTCTTCCCGGTCCCCTATAGTAGCTCAAAGTTACTTAGCCTATATGATATATCCAAGTAAAATGGTTAATTTATTTTAGTTTTCTAGAGCTTTCTGCATTTCTTCTATCTTCTTTTTATTTTCCTCAGTTGATTTCTGCAGGTAGGCAATATGATCAACTATTTTTACTTTCTGGAGACTGATTGCTTCTGCTTCTGTCCATTCAATCTCTTTGTAACTGCCATAATTACTTGCTTTCTTCCAACCTTTTTCTGTAAGATAGTAAATAATATCACTAGTACCATAAGTACCTGCTTCTGGTATTATAAATGCACTTACTTGTGTTACCTCATCCCTTGTTACAAAGAATGCATCCTTTACTTCGATTGTGCTGTTGATTTTGCTCATTTTTTTTGTTTTTAGTTTTTGGTTAAATTAATTTACTCTCATCATTTCATTTAATTTCCAGATAGTACTAGATGTATCAGTAAAATAAGCATCTATATCACCATCTTCTTCACTACTTTCCATATATAGTATCTCAGCTTCTTTTACTATTGGATTTTCTTGTCCCCAACAGATTCTATATCTTAGTCCATCACCTGATGAATTTAATTCAACTTCTATCCAGCTGGTATTAGTTATATGGGTACCGCCATGCACTTTGAACTCTACTTCCATGTTACTTAATTAACTTGCCTGGTCCATCTATGAACCAATATTTATCTATTGCTACCCGGATATCTTCTAGTGATTGTACATCATGGATATAAGCCAACTGGTCTATTATCTCTCCTACCTTAGCTACTTCATCACCTGCCATGTGCATTATAACTGCATTCATAGTTTCTGAATTCATAGTTTTCTTCATTTCTAGAAGAAAGAATTGCATACTTCTTTGAAGATCTGCCGCAGTTTTACGTATATCTATAAAGGACTTTACTTTATTTGCTTTTGCAGTTGCAGCTAACCTTTTTACAGTATCCGAAGTTCTCATATCCTCCAGATTCATCTTTAATAACTCAAAGACATAAAATGTACGTTTGAGTAGATCTTTCATTACTAACTCTTCTTTACTTAGCTGAATCATTAAGTTTTTGTTTTACTTTGAATAATAAATGTTCTAATGAGTTATTGTTGCTTAGTTTCCACTCTTTTATTTCTGAAAAACTCATACATGGTTTATTTATTATTATATATTCTTCACGAGCAGCTACTGTACTAAACCATAATTTACCTTTTTGACAGTTTTTAGCTTTTCTTTCATTCTTATTCCATTTGTCTATAATACCATATACTAGTTGTTCAGGATCTGTAATAGATAGATTATCCTCAGTAATCAGAATTACATTAGAATAGGTATGATCATACTCCTTATCTTTTTCTGGAAATAATTCTTCTTTACTTACCTGATTAGCTTCTATTAGTAGTTTGATACACTCTACAGCTGCCATTTTATTGTCTTTCTTTACTATTGGATGCGCTTCTTTACCTTTAAAGTAACTAATGATTTCTTCCATATTTAGTCTCTCTAAATAATCTTTATGGCAGCTATCATAACTTTTTAAATTTCCATTTACATCTAAAGCATAACAGTTATCAAAACCATCTTTAGCTACTATTTTACCTATACAAGGTTTATTACCTAACCATCTTACATACTCACCTGGTTGATATTCCCCATCTTCTCTAACTGCAGCTATAGCTAGTATACATTCAGGTGATAGGTCTGCTAGTGATACAGATATACGGTTTCTTTCGTATTTATCAGATTCTGCTAAGTTACTCAATAAACCTAAATCTCCTCGATAGTTATTTACTAATATAGGGCAATGTTTCCAATTACTTATTGCATATGTTTTATACCCTAATTTCTTTAGTTTAGGTATTAGTGCTTTCAGTTCTTCTACTTCTCCACTAATAGCTAGTGGGTACTTATAATTTGTTGTCATATTTCATTTTTATATTCGTGAATAATATTTTTATCTCCTTTCTCCCAAATAAGTGAATAAGGTATGTAATAGAATGATATCTGATCAGTATCCTGCATTTCTGTACATAAATATTTTACATCTTTTTCAAATTGAAATAAACTTTCATCTATTTTCAGATTTTCTTTGCCTACCAGATACCAGGCATTACTGTGTCTATGATATATTTCCCATTTTTCTTCTGTATTTATAAGAAGATGTATAATACCACTGGATAATTTTTCTATGAAATAACTATTTATACAACTCATATATTTTCTAGTTTATCAGTTAACCTATCTATTGCATTCATGTACTTTTCATACTTTTCTAACCATAATATATTATTGGCAAATTTTTCTTTTGGATCAATTTCATTTTTATTCATTTCTTTATTAGCAGATGTATAACTATCACACCTTATTTGGTTCCAGTTAATCAACCATTTATACACCCTTACCTGTAGTATCTTGTATAGTATCTTGCTCATTTTTCTTTGATTTTATCAATTATGATTTCAGTTGTGTAGTCTATCAGTTGTAAGATTATACAACCAGTTATAACAGCTGTAGGTCCATTAAATATGTGTTTATTGATTATGTACCATGCAATTAGCATTAACCACGATACATCTAGTAGTACCATTATTCTATTGAACATATTATTTCTTTTTAGCAATTTGTTAGATTATGTTTCTTTATTATTTTACCAGTTTTCCATTCTTTTTTCTTATTTATTGCTATTTCTAGTTCTAGCTTAGATATCTTTGATCGCAGACTTTCCAGTTCTGTTCTGTATATACTCATTATATACTCTTCTCTTTTAGTGAAGTTGATTTTCATGTTTGTTGTTTTTATCGTAGATCTGGATATAACTTTAACGGGGTTGTTCTTACATACTGTTCATACTTTTTATAGAATTCATATGTTTCATTTAGCATAAATTTCTTAGTATCTTCATCTGCTATTATTCCCATCATATATCCGGTATTTCTACCTAGATTTAATCCCATTTCTGATATAATTTCTTTTTTTATTTCTCTTTCTCTGCTTAACAGTTCTAACATATTTGGGATGATTTCTTTGTCATCTGCCATATATTCGAATATAATTGGCTTTAACTGCTCCTCACTTGTTTCACCTGCTTGTATTACTTCTATCAGGTAGGCTAGTTTCTTATTCATTTGTAGTTGTTTTAGTTGTTGTTACCTCTTGCAATCTTAATCCAACCCATATCCTACCATCTGATGCATAGAACTTGTTATAGGTGCTTTTAGGCTCTTCTTTTTGACCTTTATCAGCTAACAGCCCCCATGTTATCAGTAGTCCTTCTTTCTGCAACCAGGTGAAGTAGTCTGGATCTCTATTACCTACATATCTTAGTGTAAATCCACGATATTTGCCATGTAGAATTTCGGTATTCCACAGGATATCATATTTTTTTAGTTCATTATCTGATATACCTTTAGCTTTACTATACTCCTTCTTTACCGGTTGTTGTGGTTGGTGTTTCTGTAGGTTCATTACTTTCTTCTTTACGTATTTTTATGAATGCCTCAGCTAATATAGTAGCTGCTGGTTCTGGTATATTGAATGAATTTCCGTTAATTACTACTACCTGGTATAGTTTATTATCTATCTGTGTCTGATACTTTTCCATCTTTTTTATTGGTTAACAGTTCATATACCTTATCTGCATCTGAGTATTTATAATAGCTTACATAGAACAGTTCAAGATCTTCATCATCATAGTACTTACCATCTGCATAATATCCGGATGCATATCTTATAAGATTCTGATTATATTTTGATAGCAATAACAACGGTTTACTACTTATTGGAGGTACAGATGCAGGATACCAGTTATCTAAGTAGATGTCTATTAATTTTAGTATCTGTTTAGTTGTCTTGTCTTTTAGTGTATCTGGTATCATTATCTTTTACCTTTAGTGAACTTATTCTTATATGGTTTGTAGTTCTGTTGTTTCTTTGGTTCGTATTTAGGTGCATAGTCAGCTACAGCGAGGTCAGGTATTTGGTAGTTTTTGCACTCGAATGTTGCTATTTTACTTTCTGTCATTATCTGCTCTAATGTTTTAGCCTCTATGGTTTGTGTTTTATTGTCTACTAATATTACATCATAAGTATTTTTTAATGCATTACATATAGCTGCAGTTAATGTACTTTTTCCATGATCTACATGTCCTATTATTCCTATTATTGGTAATTTCTTCTCCATATTAGATTGTTTTAGTTTAGTTTACAATAAAAAACCTGTAGGCAACAGAGTGAATCACTTCTCTATTGCACTACAGGTGGCGAATACAACCATAAGCTGTAATAATTTATAAGCAGTTCCATCTTGATTTGAACAAGATCTAATTCTGTCAAAGAGAATTGTGCTACCGTTACACTATGGAACTAGTTACCTGTCTTTCCAGGTTGTCCAGTCATTAACCTAAGCGTGTGACTATACGCTATTGTGGACCCGGAGGGCTTCGATTCCCTCGTCTTTCCCTGCAGCAATTACTACATTTTATCACAAGTTTAGTTAGTATTTCTACACTAACGAATATCCAGTTACGTATATGTGGGAACTTATACTGGCAATCTACCTGGTCTTAGAGTTGATTAAAAGAAGCTCTAACCTGTCACTTCTGTAGGCATTTCTGTTGCAAGGTACATATGCTTACCCCCGGAAATGAATTATGCTGCTGTAGCAAACTCACCATCTACAAATGCCAAAGCATCTTCGATTGTCCAAGTAGAAAGTTCTACTTTTACGTTTGTTGTTTCATATGATATTAAAGAGGATACATGTACCTCTACTTGTGTAATAACCCTTACATTGAAATCAATTCCAAAACGGGCCCAATTTAAAAGAACACTCTAGCTAGTTACCTAACTAGAGTGTGTAATGTATTATACTGACCTTGACCATGACCATGACCATGACCCTGACCCTGACCTTGACCTTGACCATGACCATGACCATGACCATGACCCTGACCTTGACCCTGACCCTGACCATGACCATGACCTTGACCCTGACCCTGACCATGACCATGACCTTGACCCTGACCTATTCATTTTTTTTAAATGAGATGTTATCATAATTAAAAAGTTGTCTTAAATGATTTACCAAATGATTCTATTGCAGATAACTGTATATACCACTCATCGGATAATTTTTGAGCATCTTTAAACTTACTATCTGAAAAAGTTCCGGTTTCAAATACTTGATAAACTTTTTCAAGTTTTATACAGCTTGTATTTACTCCTACTAATTTACCATAGTAAAAGTAATTAAAACAAAAGATCAGAACTTCTTGACCTATAAGTGCAATAAGTCCCTCGTTAGGAACTTCTACTAATTGTGCAGTACTTGGTTGCTTTAACATTTTATTTGTTTTTGTTTTGATTAAAAATATAAAAACATTTTTACTCTAACTAACTAGAGTGCAAAGATAAATTAATTAAGTTTATTAGTTTATTATTTAGCTAACTTTTCTGCGTGAGGATAACTTAACCATGTACGTGGTCTATTATCCGGATAATGCCATTGATCAAACTCACCTTGTGTATCACAATACCCTGCAGCACCAAATGCACCATTATCAACTACACATACAAGATCAGGTTTAAAGAAACTACCATCTGTATATATGGCACCATCATTGATCAGATTCTTTATCTTTTCTCTATAGGTAGTTCCTATTGAATTACCTTTAGTGTCATCATTTATGTACTTTCCCATTGTGAGATGTTTTTGTAAGTTAAATAAAAAGAGAGCCGATAACTTGTACCGGCTCTCTCAATGTGATCAATTATTTTTCTGTAGCAATGTTCTTCCAGTTAGGAAAATAGCAGCTTCTGTAAGATTTCAAACGAGCAAGGCCTTTTTCATAACCTTCGATTTGTTTGCTCTTTCAACCTGCTAACTGCAATCAATAGCCTGTTACCCCCAATTTATTGTTTTACTTTACCACAGTGCGAATATAATAAACTTCTTTGATTGTAGAAACAACCAGAAGTATCTAACACTATTCTACTATGAATTATCTTTTATTGTACTATTAACATTCAAATTTCCAGTCAGGTGTACCATAGCTATTGAGTATCTCTTTGATTACCTCATTGTAGCTGTTTTTAGTACCATTGCCGGCACCTACATTCTCTACCTGATTACTTACTTGCATTTCATTACTTAGCTGTGTCTGTGTAGTTTCTTGCATGATTGTTTGTAGTTTTAGATTAACTGAATATAATGTGACCAAAGTAGGAATCAAACCTACTATAAGTTATTCGGTACAGTGCACTTGAAGTTATCTCTCATTTCCTTTATTACCTTAGCCTACCCCACGTAGGTGTGTTTATCATTTCCACCTTTTGATCAATTTGAGAGTTCCACTATCTATCATTATACGCAAAAGCCAGATAAATAAGTCACTCACAACCAAAGAATGAAGGTTCCACATTTGAATAAACATCGGGTTATGGATTAAATACCACTGCGTTTTATCCCCTTTGTTAATCAAATAGTCACCTACAACCGATTATTACGGCAGCACTTTTGTATTAAGCTACTTACGGCTATGCAACCGGGCAGGTGTTTTAATTTCTGCAACCACTGCAATAATAATTATCAAAATTATTTAATTTCTTTTACACAAACTCACAGATAGATTCTATATAGTCAGCTATTTCCGGGAATGACTTACCATCATCATTCATTCTGGCTACTTTACCTACAAATGTTGATTGGGTTTCTACACTATTATTATAATCATAACCTTCTTCATCTTTTTCAGGACCAATAATCAGAAGTTCAGGTAATATTTTTTTAGCAGTTAAACCTAAACGTTTAGGAAATCCCGCTAAACCACCGTTTTCTATGTCTAGATTTATACTAGATATGTCACAAGCTACTCCCAAGCAACAATACCTATCATCATCTTTTAAATGACCTGTTCCTTGTTGGTATTTTCCGCTTCTTAATGCACTCAACCATTTATCAGCAAACTCTTTAGGTAGCTGGAATTGTTTATTGTTTTCAGACATGTTATTTAGTTTTTATTAGTTAAGAATTAAACGGAATATCAATTATACTAACCAAACTTCATCGTCATTAGGTTCTTCATGAGGGTCATAACTTTCATTATCATCGTCATCATCACAGAATGAGCTAATATAATTTGCTTTTTCTTTATCCATTCTTTCTTGAGCTTTGTTATTTTCATAACTTTTTTCCCACAGACTTACATTTCTTGATATTCTCCAGTTAGTCATATTAGTTGTTTTAGCTTGTGAAATTACTTAATATACTTCTCTCTTTCAACTAACATAGCAGCTGCGATCTTATAACTTTCTGCTGCTCTATCTGACCAGTTACCTGCTTTATTAGGATTAGCCATCATACCTTGTAGTACTTTAGCTGCCATATAGTCTATAAGTAGCATACCTGGATGATATGTTGATGTCATTTTTCCTTCATCTGTTGCCGGAAATGCTTGTGTATTATCCATTTTGTTTAATTTACAGTATTTACATTGATTGAATACATCCAGCTATATAACACACAGCTGTAATGAATAGTAGTACTTTGATTGTTTTGTACATATTGGTTAACTTGCTATATTAGTGAAATGAATGAATGATGTATTATGTAACTGCAGGTGTAGGATTATGATAATACCAGGATATGCTCAGGATATTCAACAATAGCGAATACAACTGATTTAACTATAGGGTGAGATTCATACTGTATACAATTTATCTGTTGCTGCAGTTGATCTATCTGGTTATTGAATTTCTTTATTACCGGTATAGTTTCTTTAGTTATCTCCAGATGGCTTCTTTTTTCTTCAATATCTTTCATCTGTTTCTGAAGAGGCTGTAATCTTTTTCTCTTATTTTCCCATAATGTATCTGCTATTTCAGTTATATTGGAACTCCACTGAGACTCTTCACATATACAATAGGCAACGGCTTTACCATTATATAGTATTACATCATCTGATTCATTGAACATAATCTCATATTCGGAGTGCCTAATAGGAGAAAATGATACTTCTTTATTTGGATATTTGCATAGTAATTCTATTAGAATAGTTGTTGTCATTGTTGTTTGTCTTTAAAGTTGTAAAATAATACAATGTAAGGTTGTTTAACCCTTAACCTGTCAGTAGCTTGTATTTCTAACAGTACCTTTAGGAACTCGCCTGTAGCTATCCTCTTAACCATATTGCACATTGTATTATTAGTTATCTATGATGCTACTAAGACTGAGAGCTGGTAACTTACCAGATAGGATGTCTTCACTTTTACTGGAACAAGCCCCAAACAGACCAGATATAGCAGGACTTATAAAGTTTTAATCGCAGATATATTTATGTGGACTTCATTGCCAATCATTTCCTCCATTATTAACTTACCTATCTGGTTGTGTGCACACAATGATCAGATTTTGTTTAATAACTTTGGTAGACTTTTTACATACTTACCATTGAATGTCTTTACAGTATCCTACTATTATACATAAGCATTAATAAACGCTTGTTGTATCTCTTCAAACATTTCAGTATTACGAAGATCATCAGCTGGATGTATATAATCCATAGCATACTCTTGCCATTTACCATTCCATACTAATAACTTGAATGCATCTGGATTAGTAACTTCATTAGCTTTGATAATAGCAACCATAGCATTAATAACTTCAACAGGTACAGGTGGATTATTATCTGTATCTGTAAAGTTATCAAGCTCTTCATTATCGTAGTAATCTTCCGGATTATCTAAGATCAGCTGAACACCATCTAATACGGCTAACTCATCATAAAGAGCTGATATTCTAGATTGCATTTGAAACCTATCAGTTTCATTATACCATTCATTATTTTTATTAGAAGTAAGAATATCTTCTTCAGATGCAATGGCATCAACAATTTCCTGACGGCTCATATAATATTGAAGTTTTTTTATGAATAAAGGTAATAAAGAACTATATAAATAATTATTACTGCCAGAAACAGGTAGCCAAGAGAAAATGAATGGTCTTGAATATTGCTGCATCTGAGATACTATTAAATAGAAGGAAATAAGAATAAGGGAAATTATGTAAATCAGCTCTGGTGGCTCATCTACATACCCCCTGTTTGGTCTTTTTTGACCACTAAAACGGCCTTTTTGTGGTCTTTTTTGACCACTTTTCTTGAAATATCTTGTATATTAATGGTCTTTTTTGACCAATTATAGTTATATTTGTGTCATGCAGACAGTCAAATACCTAAAGAATGAAGAGAAAATCAATGCAGATGAATATACCAACTACTTAACAGGTGAAACATTGCATGATGAAGTTGAAGGTGATAATATTAAGAGAGCTAAGAAATTCACTAAGTTTGAAATTGATAGTAATAATTATGTAGTATTTGATTCTTTAGCTGTGGAATATCTATGTAGAGAGCTTAGTGGTCCTGATGTAGCAAGAGTATTGCAAATGGGTAATATGATCTATGGTGACTGTTCAGTAGTAGTTAAACAAGAGAACAAAGTAGCCCACTCATCTGAAACCCTATCTGAAGCTCTTGAAATGGAGATCAGTAAGTTCTATAACATGGTAAGAAAGCTGGTAAAGAAAGGAATACTATCATACTGCGTATGCGCACCTTCTGGTTATGTTCAAAAGATTTACATGCTCAATCCTTATATAGCTAGAAAAAACAAGAGATTTAATAATAGTTTACATGATTTCTTTAGTGATATAACTCAACCTAATAAGAAACCAACTAACTGATATGAGACTAATATCAACCGAGTATACCTTGATTAATAAGGAAACTGGAGAAAAGAAAATATATAAGCAACAGCCTAAGAGCACTATCTACATCAACCATGGTATCTGCAAATAGTCGCTCACAATCATTTACTTTTATTAAAACTTCAGTATTCTAAGATACTGTACATGGGCTTCTTCATAACTATTAGCCCATATACGATAACCATCAATGATAAACAGTGTTTTCTTTTCCATATATTATATTGTTTATGATTTATGAATTGTAAATTACCACTTAGTTACTACACCTATTACAGCTTCTAAAGCTGTATAAACTCTTTTTCCTTCTGTACTTAATACAAGAAAACCAGGATGTCCAATAACTCTTTCTGCTAAGTTATCATTTAATACCCCCATTCTTTGATCTTCTGTTAATTCAGATTCTTTCAAAGGATTGGTTCCTATTTTTACAAGAGCTAATAATATTTGTCTTTTCATATAAATGTTTTAAATGTTAAACCAATTATTCAAAAGTTTGACTCTCAAGACCATTAAGATCTGCTTCATTCTTACCGGTAGTGAGAAAGTCAACTTCAGATATTGTTTCTCCTATTAACCAGCCTTCTTCAACAAGAAAAAATCTACGTGCATCACTAATATCATTAGCAATAACTGAAAAAAGAATATCAACATCGCCTGATTGATCATCAATTAGTAAATACTTTTGCATATATAAATGGCTGTGTAGTAGCCTTACTTTAGAAAGAGATAAAAAATATTAGTTATACGATACTGGTAAACGAAGCAGGTTTAAGTTTACTGCTATTCACACATTTCTACTCTGGCGTATTTACCTGATTGAATGAGTTCGACTAAGAACCAGGCTACGGAAATTAAACGATACATTACTGCTACCTGGTTACTACTACTTTATACAGGTAAATACAACTAATCCCCCTCAGCCCATGTTTGAAGCAATAACAAGAAAATAGCCAGAAGAACAATACCAACTACTATACCATTATATAACAAAACAGCTTTTGTACCAGAACTACAATACAAAGTAATAGATGGAATAACAAAGAAGATGATAAACAAAATAAGAATAAAGATAACTTTCTTCATAAACAGTACCAATAGGTATTAAAAGGATGAAACAATAAGAAAACACTAAGAAAGAACACTAAGAAAACACTAAAAAAAGAATAAGAAACTATATCAACCAGCTATAGAGAACAGCAACCAGCTATAGAACTATAGATAATAAGCTATAGAGAATACCTAGTCAGCTATAGAGTAGGCCCAAAAAGAGGTGCTGATAATAGGGAGAATTGGTCATTTTGTGCTTACAGGTAGTTACAATAGGAGGTAAAAGAGTATAAATACTAATAAAGACTGCCCAATTTCACCTCTTTCTCACTCTTCCATAATATTGTATTTTAAACCATTTCTACTATATATAAAGGAGAAATGCATTAAGGAAATGAGTCGTACCAAGGGTTTCAAAGGACAGTAGAGGGACGAATGAGCACTTTACACCCCCTAAAACCCTCACATCGTCCCTATTCCTTATATGTTATCAGTACTTTTTACGTTATATGCAGTAGCCATATTCTGTATACAATCAGGACAGTGTTCTTTATAGTATGCTAACCTATCTCCTCTGAACATAATGAATGGATTGATCCAGTATTCGTTTCTTTTATAGGGAGTTATGATACTATTACTCTTCAGGTCTTCTATACCTTCATAGTAACTGTTCCTACCTATACCTGTATACTGACATACTTTATCCTGGTGTAGATGAATAGTATCCTGATCCTCTCCTAGGTTGGCTTGTATGAAGATGTATATATCACGGGCATGTCTATTCAGACTAAAGAGGAATGAAGTATACTGACTGTTATTACCGGTCTTATATACTTTTACGTGCTTTTGTTCTTCTTGCAAATACTCTGTAGTAGTTCTTATAATAGCAGATCCTTTAGTATCTGTACTATTAGAGAATATTGTTACTACCTTCAGGTTGAACTCTTTATTCTCAAGAAAGGGATTTATCATAACACAAAGATAAGAATAGTACCTGAATATAACAACTTATTGTAGAATAGTAACACTAGTACCTTATAGTAACAGGATGACTGAATAGGAATATGATACTACCTTATTACCATATTACCATTTTCTTCTTCATACTCCCAACTATTTATAACTTTTCAATCAGTTATGTATAATGATTAACTCTATATGGGTATATTCTTAGTATCCCATGGAGACCATAACATATGTTCATATAGAACTATATAGCTATGTATAACTGCATTGAGAGTATTAAGATATAATTAATTCTATTAATATACAACTGATTAGAAATCAATGTGTATTATATTATTAATTAAGTATACTAGTATTGATTACTCCAGAAAAAAAGAAGGAACATAAAATGGGTATAACATAACACAAAAACAGAGCACATGTATGGATAACATGTGCTCTGCTGTGTTAGTGTTTACTATTTTGTGCTCAATTCTTCAAGGGCTTCAGTGAGTTCTGCTATTTCAGCTTTCTGTTCAGGAGTTCTGTTTGCAGCTTTAATGGTCTTCAGATCTTTGAGCCTTGCTTCAATACCTGCCTTTTCAGCGTTACTGTCTTTCAGGTTTGTGATACCTGCTTTTGGATCATTCAGCTTTGACCATGCAGCACTTGCAAACTTGCTGATGTCTGCTGTATTGGTATGTGCTATCAAAGTGTTTGTGCTACCTGTAGGTGCAAGTTTTATTCTACGATAGATTGGAGCTGGTTCATCATATACAACACCATTGTATTCACCTGTAAAGGTACATGGCATGTTACTACCTGCACCAGCCATTTTGATTTGCCAACCACCTTTCAGTTGCCCACCTGTAGTTACACCGGGATTGGTAAGTGTTTCTTCAATGACCAGTACACTATCTGGCAATGCAGCACCTATAGACATATCATATGCCTCAAGCAACATTTCCAATTTGTTATCAGCATTAAATACATTAGTCTTCAATACTTTGATTTCAGGTGTACCATTGCTACTGATAGCAACATACGGCATTGCAAGTCGGATATACATGAAACCGTCTTTCTTAGTAGGACGTATACCATTAGATTGTTTTGGGATAAAGGTATCATCTGTATCCATTTCAAACTCTGGTAACAAGATTACTGGCTTTGCTTTAATACCACCATGTACTTTCATTTGCTTAAGTGCGTACATGTCAATTGCAAAATTTGCTGCTACTTTCTGTTCTGCTGTTAATTTGTTGTTTGTGTTGTTCATAACTGTTTGTTTTTAATTGTTTGGTTAAATTATTAATTGATTATAAAAGAAAAAAGGTTAATAATATTAATATTAATAAGATTAATACCATTTATATGGTAACAACTTACAACCCACTAAAGGGTTGCAAGTTGCTGATTTAGTTTTTCAATACGTTCAGCACGCCATGGTTCACACTCTTTACTAAGTGGCATACCATTATACAGAGAACGTAGTTCGGTCTGCAAATAGATTTCATTTACTTGCTTGCGGAATATAACAAATTCATCATTTGGTAAACAATTTTGTGCATTAGCAATGAGCGATTTCAAAACATTGATGTCCATAAAAATTGATTTTGAGTTTAAAAGAATGACTTGAGTTGCTAGGGGAGGTACCCCGAAGCTCACAGAAGGCCCCTGTGATGATGAGGGTAGTCTTACTATTCCTCTAATACGTAGGTAGCTTTTTGTAGAATATTTTTGGGGAGTAAAATTTTTGGAAAAAGTTTTTTGTTTTGTTCTTTTCTTTTTTCTACAGTAGTTTATTTATCTTTGATATATGATAAAACATTTTTTTGAATCAATAGATGGATGGTCACAATTTTCTGAACAAGGAGAGCTTCTCAATATAATACTGGAGAAAATTGATACCGGTAAGAAAATTAATATAGTTGAAGTTGGTGTTTATAAAGGTAGGTGTACAGCTATGTGGGTAGTTGAATTAATTAATAAGGATCTTGTATTTGATTATAATGCCATTGATCATTTTGAAGGATCTGAAGAACACAGAAAAGATGTAGATTATTATAGTATTACTAAAGACAATTTATTACCTGTAGCAGATAAAGTTACTTTAATTAAAAGTGATTCAACTGTACAGGCAAAAAAATACTCTGATCAATTTTTTGATATAGTATATATTGATGCATCACATGATTATGATGCTGTTAAAAATGATATTGAAGCATGGTTACCTAAAGTAAAAAATGGTGGGGTATTATGTGGGGATGATTATATAGATGGTTGGCCCGGTGTAATACAAGCAGTAAATGAAAAATTTAATAATATTAAAATTGTTGGAAAACAACAATGGTATTATATAAAAGATTAACTATCTTTGATTTTGATTTTCGGTAATATATTTTATTACAGGGCTAAAGGTTTCTACCTTTGGCTTTTTTGTTACCTTTACAAAATGAATGTTGATTATAACCCCAGGCCGGCCATTTATGCTAGTTGGTATCCTGCCATAAGAGAAATAGCTATTAGACATGGGTATGAGGCTTGTATACATGGTAGTCTGCTTAAGGATATGGATGTTGTACTGATACCCTGGGAACAACGAGCTGCTGATCCTATACCTATGCTTGTTGATATGAAGAATATGCTGGGGGTATTGTTATACTACTATCACCCTATAGAAATAGAAGGAAGTCTTTCTTACTTGCCGGTAATGTATCCTGATAAATTAGAAGAGACCAAAACACCTACCCCTCACGGTAGAGAATCATGGTCACTTAGGATTAATGGTGATCTGTATGTTGATATAGCTATTATGCCTATTGTATCGTAGCTATTTGATTGTATCATTAATATACTTATCTTTACTTTATGCACATCACATTATTAATTTTATTTTTGGTTACGCATTACATTGCAGACTACACACATCTTTCTACTTCCTGGATGTTAGTTGCTAAGAGATCAGGTACTCCATTGTATCCTATCTTTATTCATGCATTTATTCATACCTCTTTGATGTTGGCTATCTGTAGTTTCTTTCATCTGGGTAATCAGATTCTTGCAGAGTTATTTCTCCTTCAGTTATTGTCTCATTTTACTATTGATGTACTAAAAGGTAAAATGAATATATGGTTTTCGAAAGTTGCTAATCCTGCTAATAAAGTCCATTGGTATATCTTTGGATTAGATCAGTTATTACATCAATTAGTAATTGTATTAATGTGGTATTTAACTTTATAATTTATGACTAAAAATTTCATAATCAAGATACCTATCTATGATAAAGATATTATGTTCTCTTTAGGACAATCCGATATTCAGTTCAAGCATTCTATAGATAAGTATGAAGTGGCTATAACAGATAGGGATAAAGAAAGGGCTATCTGGAAATTAGATTCTGTAGGTATGTATACTATGTTAGATGGCGGGCAGTCGATTATAAGAATGACTAATTACCCTTCTACAGCCAAGGAGATAGGTACACTTCATCATGAGATATTTCATGCGGTTGTAAAGATATTGAGTTATATAGGTTTTGATTTTTCTCATGATACAGATGAACCTGCAGCTTATCTAATTTCCTATATTGTAGAAGAAGTTTATAAACTGTGTAAATTTAATTACTAAAGTTATGACTATAGAAAGAACACGTATTGATTCATGCTTTGTAACTAAACCTTTATGATAACTATTTTATTGTCACTGATTAATCTTTTTTTATTTTATTTAGTCTACATAGTTAACAATTTTAAACAAATTTATATGGCCACTATTAGTGATTTCCAATCAAAGTTGGATAAGGTTACAGCATCTATCGCAGAGGTAGAGACTACAGTTAAGTCCCTTAGGGATAGTATTAGTGCAGGTCTTTCAGAAGATGACCAGCAAAATATCTTGAACCAGTTGGATACTATTGATATTCGTCTGCAGGGTATTGTTACCCCTCTCCCATCTGAGACACCTGTAGAGAATTAAGAATAATATTTTATTACATTATTCATAAAATTGGCAACTATATTAGTTGCCTTTTTTATATATTTACTAATATGATAACTAGTACAAGTACCCGGATTGAACTTCCTTTTATAGATACTACTACACGTAAAGACATTAAGAGGAAAGAGTGTTATTTAATGCTCTATGATACTTATCTAACCTATAAAGTTGTTGCTGATTATTCTACTAAGAACTCAGATACAGAAATGTGGGAACTAGTTAAGAGCAACTATAGGTGGACTAGAAAGAAGAGTGCTATAGCTGATGTATCTATGTATTATGATAACCCTGAAGATAAGTGGCTTGTGTGTATTGATTTTCATGGTATATCTGATTCTATGTGCTTTGCTTTTGATCTTGGTAAAGAGGCACAGAGTATTTACAATCAGTTAGCAGAGTATCATATCAGCTAATTGTTTATTCCATTTATTATCATATCTTTACAGTGCTTTCTTTTCTTTCATGATGTGTGCGTCTTTCATATTATAGCTCCTTATTCTTAGGGAGCTTTTTTATTTTCTACCCTTCTTAGTTATTCCATAGCTGTTCATCAACTTGGATATCTCATAACTCATCTTATAATAATGCACAGCTGAATACCTTATTAGTGGTATCTGATGTTTCCTACAGAACTCTGTCTTGATCTTGTCCTTGGTTATCTGCTCTTCATTACTATGGGCAAATTTCCCATCATAGTACTTTCTTGAATCTTCTACCTGTTATAATTTCCCACACATCTTTCCACGGTCTTCCTACATGCAGAGCAACTTCCATAATAGTTTTTCTATCAGTATAGTGCATTTTTCGCATTCCCCTTACTTTTTCAGCTGTTGTTATTTTACCTGTTTTTATTTTTCTTCCCAGTACATTGTATGAGTGTACGTTGTTTTCTAGGTGAGTGCACCACTCTAGGTTACTTATATTGTTATTACTCTTGTCACCATCTATGTGGTTTATACAGGGTTTATTATCCGGGTTAGGTATGAATGTAGAGGCTACTAATTTGTGAACATATTGATTATTTGTTTTTATACCTGTATGTAGAGCAACTGATACGTAACCTCTTCTATCTGTTCTTAGTATTTTTATTTTCCCTTTTGTAGCACCAGGTGCTCCATTTATTTTTATGTAGGATCTTTCTAGAGTTCTTATATTACCTGCGTTTGATACTTGGTATCTATTTTCGTAACTTTTGATATCTTTCCAGATTTCATTTACCTTTGTCATATCTTTTATGTTTTAGTCGATATAAAGATACGAATTTTCCTGCATTTATTTGCGGGATTTTTTGTTTATTTTATGTAGTTTCATAAGTTCTTCTATTCTTTTACCCATATGGTAATAGTCCTTTTTGTTGTATCTGATTAGTGGTATATTATTGTCTGTACAGAATTTGGTTTTTATCCTGTCTTTTTCTAGTTGTTCTTTTGACTCATGCCATTTAACTGAGTCGTATTCTATAAGGTGAATACCTTTATGTGTAATTACTATAAAGTCATACCTAGCATATCCATAATCACTAAGTTTTAATCCTTCAAATGCTATCTCCCTGTACCATTCTACTTCATACCGGTCTAATTGTTCTGCTATTATTTGTTCAGCTACACTTATAGTAGCCTGTGCCCTATCTACAATAAACCAATCCAAAGGATTATTTACACTACCTGCAACATTCTTTATACGTGGAATATATACTGCTTTTGCCTTTTTTCTTTTAGCCATCTCATCTTCCCCTTTTTCTTTTTCCCGATTAATGTTATCTGGTGCCGGTGTATTCTTTACTACAGGTGGAACTATTGTAGTAGTTTTATTAATAGGTGTCTGCTTAGTAGGTGATGAATCAACACTGAGCAACCAAAGTATATACAAACACACTAATGTAAAAACAATCCATCCTAACATAAAAAATATTTTTACAAAGATATTATTATTTCCAAATTATACATATCTTTACACAAGAAATGTTTTTTACACATTGTAAATGTATACACAAAAATAGTTTATGGAAAACAAGAAATTAAAAAAGCAAGGTATTAAAGAACAGTTTAATCAGGGTTCTGAAAATGAGCAGCAGAAAGCTCTAATGACCAAAGAAGAAACAATTAGGCATTACGAAGAGAATCTACCATTTATGCGTATGCAAGATGAGTATGAAAAGCTTGCATTCAATCATGCTGAAAGGAAGATTGCATATCTGGAAATACAGGTTCGTGAATTGGAAGCTATTGGTTATTTGACTCAGTGGAAAGCTGGTCAGGATGAAGCAAAGCGTAGACACGAACAGGAAGAACAAATGAAAGCTGAGTGGGATGCTATGACACCGGAGCAACAGGAAGAGTACCGTAAACAAGCCCAAGCTAACCTTGCAGAGATGGAGAAACAAGCAAAAGAATCAGCAGATCTTTCTACACATACAATGGACTAATCATGATAGATGAGTTAAGAGAGTTTGAATATGAGATCATTCAAGACATGGGTTATGTTATTTATGACGAGATAGGTCGAAAACAAACTGGCGATGGTACCTGGTCAAAGATCATTAAAGAGAATGGTAAGTTTATAATGACCGGTACAAAGTATGGTAGTGAAAATTTTGAGAAGAAAGAGTTTAGAGAAATTTATGATAATGTAAATGATCTTCAGTCAAAAAGAATAAGTAGAGAAAAAGAAGAGGAATAAAAGATTAACAAAATAATGAACCAACAATGGCAGAAGTACAAGTAGTAAAATGGAATAAAACAATGCCTAATATGGAGAAGCAGGATATTATCCGGTTTCAATTTATGGTACATTGTTATATCCAAAAAACTTCAAATATTAGTCCTGCACTTCTTGATTGCCTTACATTATTGGGTACATTAGGAAGTGCAGAACTTTTGCCGTTCTGTGAGCTACTTACTGGTTCAGGTATATTTCAAAGTATACAAAGCAGTAGGAATGCAATCACAAGATTGCAAGATAAAGGTTTGATTATTAAAGAAGGTAAGAATAAAAAATTATTAAAGATCAATCCTGAATTAAAAATACAAAATAAAGGAAATGTCTTAGTTGATATAAAATGTTATAGTCCAAATAAAGAACCTGTATTATAATGGTAACTACTAAAGTAAAGGATCTTATACCTGAAACAGCAAAACAATTAGGATTACCGGAAGAACATTTGTTTTTAATGTATTCATTTTATACAAAAGAAAACAAAAAGATATTGTCTAATATGACACATCTTCATTTAACTTTAAGGGGACTTGGAAGAATGACTATTAAAGGATGGGAGATAGTCAAACAGATAGAGATTTTAAAAAAGAAAGTAGAAAGATCCAGAATAGAGGAAAGCCTAAAAGAAAATGAAGACAAGTTAAAAGTATTTGAAGCTGTTTTACCAAAATGGGAAGAGCAAGAAAAAAGAAAAATGGAAGTCAAAAAAAAGAAACAAGAATATTATAAAAATAAAGAAACTGACAATGACTCTCAAAGAGAAACTTCAACTAGCCTGGAACAATAAAGGTAATATCATAGATGGTTTTTACAATGCTTATGTTTCTTCTAATGAAGAAATAAAGAAAGAGGCAATGAGAAGACTTGCTATCTGTAGATCTAACAAATGTGGATTTCATAATCCTAATGGTATTAACAATGATATGATGAAAGCAGTGTTTCCCGGAAAGGAAAGCTGTGGAGGTTGTGGGTGCGACCTGTATGCAAAGTGTCATGCAATGAGTACCCATTGTTATTTAAAGGATGTAAACTATGAACCATTATGGGAAGCTGTAATGACAAATGAACAAGAGCAAGATGTCAATAAAATAGCTTACAATAAACAATTTGAAAACAGAAAATAAACAAGATATGAATAACATAATAATACCAATGGATTCTCCGGAAGAAAAACCAAAGCTTAGAGCAGATGAAGCAAGTGCTATTGAGTGCCCATATGAAGCATTAATGGATAGGGTAATTCTTATACAGATCCAGACAGAAGAAGCAAAGAAAAAGAACTCCGGCATCTATATACCTGAACATGTAAAGAAGAGTATAGAAAGTACTCAAAACTTTATTATACCTAGTATGGTTAAATCAATAGGCATATGCAAAGATGATGGTTATAATGTTATTCCTACTCTTGAAGTTGGTGACATAGTTTATACCTATCCGGGTGGTTTTGAGGCAAAGATAACAACAGACAATGTTGATTATTTTATATTCTCAAGAAGAGATATTTTATTTAAAGTAAAGTAATGGATAATAAAGTGTACTACTGGTTGCTGTATACAGGGGATAACAATTCTAAAAATTTAGAAAATTGGCAAGAAACTGTTGTAGATATACATCCATTTACAGCAACCAAAATGTTACGCAAACAACTTATTAGTTGGCAAACAATAACTAAAAAGGATTACGATCTTTGGAAACAATTAAACGAAAAATAAAATGGAATTACAAGATTTAAAAATTAAGTGTCTTGAGTTAGCATCTTTAACAAAGACACAAATAAGTATAAGTTCAGATGCTGTATCTGGTATGCAAATGAAAAGTACCCTTAATATTGCACAAGAGTATTATCAATGGGTTACAGGTATTTATAGTCCTACACCAATTGCAGAAACAAAAGAACCAACTATCAATGCTTAAATTTATAGAAGATGGTCACCGGTATGAATCAGTAGATCCTACTGATGAAACTAAATGGTTAAGTATAACAACTCTTATTGGTAATTTACATGAACCATTTTCTGGAGATGTAGCAGAGAAATGTTCTGTAAAGAAACCTACTGCAACCAGACCAAACAAATGGTATGGGTTATCTGTAGAAGAAATACAAGAAGCATGGGATGCTGAAAGAAACCGTTCTGCAGAGTTGGGTTCATGGTACCATAAAACAAGGGAAGATGCTCTTTATGGGATGACATCTCCTATAACGGTCTATAAACAAATTATAAATGCCGGTATAAAATATGCACCTGATCAGTTTTTATATGAGGGTATATATCCTGAACATTTTATCTATTTAAAATCAGAGGGTATTTGTGGGCAAGCTGATTATGTGGAAGTTAAAGAAGGTAAGATCTATATTAGAGATTACAAAACATCAAAAAAGATTGATCGTAAAAGTTTTGTCAACTGGGAAGGTATTTCTAAAATGATGACCGGACCTATTAAACATCTTGAAGATTGTCACTTTTACCATTACGCATTGCAGTTATCATTGTATATGTATATGATGCTCAGACATAATCCTAATCTGCAACCAGGTACAATGTTTATTGAACATATCAAATTTGAAGTTGAATCAGAAGATAAATATGGTTATCCAATTTATAAGAAAAATTCTAATGGTAGTTTTATTGTAAAAGAAATAGAAGATATTGAAGTACCTTATTTGAAAAAAGAAGTGCATTTAATAATGAAATGGTTAAAAGATAATAGATCAAAAATTCAAAAACATTAATATGAAAGTACAGTTTGTAGTACAAGGTAAGTCAGGTATAGCATACTATAGATCCATTAATCCTATGGAATTTATGCAATGGGATGAGAGTGATACTGCAGAGATGTTATGGATAGGACAAGATGAACACAAAATAGATGCTGATATTCTTTTTTACAGTAAGTTTATTGGAACAGATGTTGAACAAATAAAATTACTTAAAAGAAAAGGAATAAAAATAATAGTTGATGTTGATGATTCTTGGGAGTTACCGGTTGATCATCCTTTTTATTCTACTTGGCAACAAAGAGGTAATGCCCAAAAAATTATTGAGAACATTAAACTAGCAGATATTGTTACCTGTACTACATTACGATTACAAGATAAAATAAGACAATACAATAAAAATACTGTAGTTATTCCTAATGCCTTTCCTTTTGGTTATGATAACTATAAACCAATGCCTATATCACATGAAAAAATGAGTTTTATATATGCAGGTGGTAGTTACCATGTATATGATATAGAATTATTAAGAGGGAAATTTAAAAGAATAGGAGGAGACCCTTATATAAAAAAGAATGCTGAATTTATTCTGGCAGGATATGAACCAACATACATAGAAAAATTTGAAACAAGAGCCCAATGGGAAAAACAAAAACCTGCAAAATTACAGGTATCAGGTGTCTGGGAAAAAATGTCAAATGTTTTTGCTCAAACAAATTCATATAGGATATTACCATCTGCACAACTTGACACATATATTGATTTTTATGATCAGGCTGATGTTTCTTTAATACCTTTAAGAGAAACAAATTTTAATAGTTATAAAAGTGAACTGAAGATAGTAGAAGCAGGTTGCAAAGGTATACCTGTAATTTGTTCTAAAGTACTTCCTTACAGCACTCTATATGGTAAAGAAGGTATTATGTGGATAGAAACATCTAATGACTGGATAAAACATATTAAATATTGTATAAAGAACCCTGAGTATGTAAAAGACATGGGTGCAAAATTAAGTGAGTGGGTAAGAGAAGATTATGATTTGATTAAATGGAATAAAACAAGAAAAGAACTTTTTAAATCATTAATAAAATGATAGAAGATATACTAGAACAGTTTACACCTTTTTTGATAAAAGATCAAAAACTTTATAGTGAAGAAGATGTAAAAAAGATGCTTGTATTGGTAATACAAAAAAATTGGTACCCTTACAATAATAATAATAAACAAACTCACGTAGAACAATACCCTGAAGTATCATGTTAATAAATTTATTTGATGTAGAAGATCGTAAACTTACACCTAGTAATGCATGTTATGCAATACCATGGTTAGAAAAAATAATGAAACTTTATCCGGACAACTACATACAGATATATAAGTATATCTTTTTTACAACTTGTCCAGATGGTACTATTAATCCTTATGTAAACCTTCCTGAAGATGAAAGAGAAGATGTTGTTATGTCTGATCTTGCACCTATTAAATTTTCACTTGAAGATGCTGTTGTAATAGATACAATAGCTAGGTGTAAGAAAATGTATGAGACACCAGTACTAAGAACCTTTATAGGTGCTAAGAAGATGTTGGATAAGGTGGGGAGATTCCTTGATGTTGAAGAGATCACTACAGGTAAAGATGGTAATGCCAGTGAGATAAGAGCAATGCTAAAGGAGCTCTCTACATACTGGGAGAACTACAATAAATTAGAGAATGTACTTAAAGAAGAACAATCAAAAGTAAAAGGAGATCGCATAATTCCTTATCAACAGGTACCAGGGTATAAAGAAACTAAAAATTATGAGTAAGAAAAAAACTAAAATTAAAAGTATAATACCTACTAATGAACAAATAACTGCTGAACTATGTTCACCTGAAGAATGTCTTAGTCCAGGTAGGGGGTTGTTTAGTAAGGATGTTTTAGACCAAATAATAAAAGCAGATAATGCCACAACCTTTATGTGGGAACTTGTAAAAATTATAGAATCAGGAATAGATAGTAGTTTTTACAAAGTACATATAGGAGTTAAAGCTTTTGAATTAATAAAACAATTTCTTGTAAAATATGAAGATACGACTGATAATTCTATTTACTATTTATCAGAGCTTTCTGAAATAAAGAATACTAAATTTGTAATAGATAATAAGATAGAATCAGATCTTGCTATAATTAAACATGATTACAATAAAGAAAAATTGTAGATATCTTCACTTGCAAAAGATTATTTATGAGTAACAAAGCAATAGTAACATTTATAGTAATTACCTATAAGGAACAATGGGAACCTTATATGTTTATTGGTATGCTCAAATGTTTAAAGAATCCCAATTGGAAAGCAATTGTATGGCATGATGGACCTAATCCTGAAATGAAAGCCATCTTTGAGGCATTTTCTGATGAAAGAATACAGTACATAGAGAATGAGGAAAATAAAGGTAGCTGGGGAGCATATAACAGAATAGCTGCTCTTGATATGGTAGATACTGAATTTGTAGTACAAACAACTATACAAGAGTATTATATACCACCATTTGTAGATGTTATAGAAGAACTTAAAGCTAATGATCTTATTTACTGGCCTTGTGTTCACCATTCTTTTGGTTATAGTATAATAGATGCAGAACCTGTAAGAGGTAAAATGGATTGGAGTAACTTTGCACTTAAAACACATATTGCACGTAAGGTTGGTATAAAATACCCAGATGCATACATGGCAGATGGTTTATTTATAGAAGATGTAATGGCTTCTAATTTGGTAAAGAAAAAATTTAAAATACCTAAAGTTTTAAACATAAAAAATTGACAAAAGAAAAAGTAGCAATTTGCCTTATTGTAAAAGATGAACCAGAGATGCTTTCTGAGTTTATAGATTACTATTTAAAATTAGGTGCAGATACTATTATTATCTATGATAATGAGTCCTCTATACCTGTACAATCAAATAATCCAAATGTTATAATTAAACATTGGAACACAATATGGCCGGCAAATCAAACTCGTGCATATTTAGATTGTGCTATTAATTTTAAAAATGAATATAAATGGATTGGTTTTTTTGACTCAGATGAATATCTTATTCTTAAAAAACATCAAAACATAAAAGATTTTCTTATAGAATATGACCATGCAAACGGTGTAGGGATTAATTGGTTATGTTTTGGTTCATCCGGTATAGAAAAACATACATCACATGCTAATTATTATAAACATTCTGATTTTAATAACCCAATAAATACACATATAAAATCTATTGTTAAACCAGAGTTTCTTATCAATATTCCAAATGACCCACATTATTTAGTTACTGGTACAGTAGATACTACAGGTAAAAAAATAACAGGTCCTTTTACTTTTTTTAATAATGATGTTGCGTATTTAAAACATTGTATAAATAGAACAAAAGAAAACTATTTGAAAAAAGCATTAAGAAATAGAGCAGATACATCAGATATAACACAAAACTTTCGTACAGTTCAATTGTGGGAAGAGCATGAGATATCTTTTAATAAATTAACAGAAGAAATTAAAATCTGGATGTAATGAGTATTTTATATAGAAACATACCGACAAGAGAAACTGATGGGATCTGGGGATATACTCGGTTTGAAACTAAAGAAGACTTTAGAGATTTTGTAAAAGGTTTATTTAAAGAACCTGGTAAATATGAGTTTGACAGGATATCTATTGAGGAGTTTAGCAAACATGCAAGAGCTTTTGATACTAAAGGTATGTTTTGTGATGCACCAAGAATGTCTAGAGACTACATAGATTATTGGGATAGTGAAAGAGAGAAATGTAGAAAAGGTGTAATCATAAAAGGTACTAAAGGACAAGTGTGGTATCTTCCAAGATTCTTATATCATTGGTTAAATTTTCTTCAGATATACAATACTGTTAAAACAAAGTTTGAGTTTCCCGGATTAAGAGATGTACAGTATCATATGGCTCTGTATGAAATACTAGCTGAGTTACATGGTTTAAATATAGCAATTGTTAAGAAGAGGCAGATGGCTTCTTCTTATTTTCATATAGCAAAGTTATATAACAAATATATTTTTGAAGAAGGATTTGTAGCTAAGATAGGAGCATCTGATAAAAAATACATTGATGCTACTAATGGTTGCTGGAAGTTTTTAAATCAATACCATAACTTCACCAATAAGAATACTGCATGGGCTTGTGGTAACTTTCCGGATAAAGTATTTTCATGGCAGCAGAAAGTTGAAACAAAAACACCAGATGGTCGTAAGGTAGAGATAGGTACAATGGCAACCATTGCCGGCATATCCTTTGATAAGGACCCTGTATCTGGTGTAGGTGGTGCATGTAACGAAATGTTTTATGAAGAGGGTGGGGTGGCACCAACTGCAGATATTACTTATGGTTACATGAAATCAGCTATGAGGCAAGGTACTACCGTTACAGGCGTATTTACAATAGCAGGATCTGTAGGTGATCTTTCACAGTGTGAACCACTTAGGGATTTTATTATGAGTCCATCAAGCAATGGTTTTTATGCTATAGAAACTAATTTACTGGATGAGAATGGTTCTACAGGTATGACAGCTTTATTTATACCAGAGCAATGGAGTTTAACCGGTGAAGGTGAAACAAACTTTACAGATGAATATGGTAACTCTAAAGTAGAAGAAGCACTTGCTTATCTTAACACTGAGTTTGACTTATTGAGAAGAACTACAAGTGAGGAAAAGTATCAACTTGAAGTTTCACAAAGGCCAAGAAACATAGCAGAAGCATTTGCTATGAGAACTGTTTCTGTATTCCCTATACAACATACTGCTAGTCAACTTAGACGTATTGAAGAAGATGAATACGCAATGGAATATGTTGATCTGATTAGAAATACAAAAAATGAAATAGAAGCAATACCTTCCAGTAGAAGACCTATTAATGAGTTTCCTTTGCCAATGAAGACTGTTGATAAAAAAAGTATTGTATGTATTCATGAGCCCCCTATAAAAAATGCACCACATGGAACATATGTATGTGCAATTGACCCGGTAGAAGTAGGTAAAGCAGAGTATGTAAACAATCTAGTATATACCTCATCTGGTAGAAAAAAAATAGGAAATATAAAAGTAGGAGATAATGTAATAGGGCTTGATGGCAATCCAAAAAATGTTATAGCTGTATATCCACAAGGAATAAGAAAATTATATAGAGTTACTTTTAATGACAAAAGCAGTGTGTTAGTAGATGGAGAACATTTATGGAATGTAGAACTTAATGGGGGTACTAGGGGTACTATACATTTAACAACAGATCAATTAAGAAATACAGATGAAGAAATTATATTACTAGGAAAAGGAAAAAACAAATTAAAAAGTTACAAATTTAAAACTTATATAAAAAGACCCAATGGGGTACTACGTTGGAAAATACCAATGGTTTCTCCAATAAATTATGACCATATAGAAATTCCTATTGACCCGTATATAATAGGGGCATTATTAGGAGATGGAGGAGTATCTCAAAAAGCCATCAGGTTTACAACAGCCGATACAGAAATAGTTGAAATTATAAGAAGTAAATTAAAACTAGATCATAAAATAGATAAAGTTACTAATACAGAATATGACTACATTATAACTAAACCTGCTAATGTATATACTAATTATATAAGTCAGGAATTAAAAAAATTAAAAATAAAAGGGCTAACCAGTCATTATAAATTTATACCGGATATATACAAGTACTCATCAATAAAAAATAGAATAGAATTATTAAGAGGATTAATGGATACGGATGGTTATAGTGGCAAACATGGTGCTCAGTTTTATTCAGTTTCAAAAAGATTAGCAGATGATGTAATAGAAATAGTACAATCATTAGGAGGAACAGCGTGGTATAATGCTAAAAGTAAAAACTGTTCTTTTCTTCCAGCAAATAAAAAAATAAAAAAAGAAACCCAATATAAGTGCTTTATTTATGAGGTATGGATTAACTTACCACATACAATTAATCCTTTTAAATTAAAAAGAAAAGCTAATAAATACGTATATCCAACTAAGTATCCTCCTTGTAGATATATAAAAAGTATAGAGTTTGAAAAAGAAGATGAAGCTGTTTGTATTGCTGTAGATTCTGTAGATAATTTGTATGTTACAGAAAATTGTATAGTCACTCATAATACAACAACATCTGCATCACTTGCATCTATAGTAATGTATAAAATGGATGTAGAGGTTATTAACCAGGAGACATTTGTACGAGCTGCTCCTGCAGGAAAAGAAGGTGAGGAAATGGATTGGGGTCCTGTAAAAGGAAAACGACCTATACAGCAATCAAAACCAGAAGTAAAAGTAACTTCCCACGTAGAAGGAGGAAAGATTGTTGCATACTGGTGTGGTCGTTTTGATGATCCTAATGAAACAAATGAATACATATCAAGATTAATAGAGTATTATAATGCCAGAGCTTTATGTGAAAACAATAAACCCGGCTTTATCAATTACATGAGATCAAAGAAACGTCAAAAGTATCTTGTATTTAAAGATGAAATGATCTTTGACAAAGAACTTGATCTTAAGCTTAATGGTAATGAAAGATATGGTATCACAATGACACCTAGACTTTGGAAAGTTCTTTTAGAATATGCTATTAATTCTTTATCAGAAGTAATGTATGAAGAAAGAGATACAGAAGGAAATGTTACACGTATACACTATGGTGTAGAAAGAATAACAGATCCTATGATATTAAAAGAAATGCAAGTTTATCAACAAGGATTAAATGCAGATAGACTTATTTCATATGCATTATTAATGGCTTACGTAAAGATATTACAAGCTTCTGGTAGGATAAAGAAGAAAATTGAGAGGTCAAATGATAAATTGGAAAATCCATCTAAAATGGTTACTTTTAAAGGGGAGGACCGTCCTATGTTTAAAAACATAGGTAGAGGTGGTAATGGTAATATGCTTAGACAAAATCGTAGTCCTTTTAAAAATATTAAATAATTATTCAATAAATTAACATGGTACTAAATGCTATACAGTTAAAAGCAGGTGCAAAGACTGAACCATTATACGGTAAAACACTTGGTGGAATTTATCAGCCATACCAAATGCTACCAATGAAAGAGAAAGATCCTCAGTGGACTGCTCAAGTAATGGATTACATTGAATGGACAGGCATGAGGCAACTTAAAAGAACTGCTGGCAAAATGCTTAAAAATTACAAACTTGCCAATTCCCAAATAGAAAAAAGTGATTATATAATAGCTGAAACAGATTATGCTGAAGTAATAGAACCACTTATCAAAGAAGATGTTTCAGCACTTGAATTAAAGTTTTATCCTATTATTCCTACTATTATAGATGTACTTACTAATGAGTTTTCAAAAAGATACTCTCGTATTACATTTGAAATGAGGGATGAAAAGAGTGCAAATGAAATGCTGGATGAAAAGTACAAAGATGTAGAAGAAGTACTTATTCAAAAAGCAACAATGTTACAACAGGCCAAGTTACAAGAAATGGGTATGCAACCTGATTCTGATGAGGCTAAACAAATGATGGATCCTAAAACTATAAAAAGTCTTCCACAAATACAGGAGTTTTATAGTAAAGATTACAGATCATTATATGCTGCATGGGCAGAACATCAGATGGCAGTTGACAATGATAGGTTTGCAATGCCGGAATTAGAACGTCAAAACTTCCGTAATTCTTTAATTACAGATAGGGAATTTTGGCATTACATAATGAAAGAAGATGATTATGAATTAGAAACATGGAACCCTACTCAAACCTTTTATAGAAAGAGTCCTAATGTTAGGTATATGTCAGATGCTGCATGGGTTGGTATGATTACCCTTATGACAGTACCAGAAGTTATTGACAAGTATGGCTGGATGATGAGTCAGGATCAGATGGAAACTCTAAATTCATTATATCCAGTAAGAGGTGCGATGTATACGCAGACCGGTATAGGTAATGAGAGTGGTGCATTTTACGATCCTAGTATGTCTTATGAATGGAATACACAAGGACCGGGTGTAGGTATGAGACAGTTTATGAGTGCCTACAATACACACAAGACTAACGGTGATATCATTCGTTGGATACTTGATGAAAATGAGGATCTTCAAGACACTGATTCAGCATACCTGGTAAGGGTAGCAACTATCTATTGGAAGACACAAAGATTAATGGGACATCTTACAAAGATGGATGAAGTAGGAAATGTTGTACAAGAAATAGTAGATGAAACATACGAAGTAACAGATAAACCAATATATAACACATTGGTTTTTAAAGAAAAAAGTAAAGACAACTTAATTTTTGGTGAACATATAGATTGGATTTGGATAAATGAATCTTGGGGTGGGTATAAAATTGGTCCAAATATTCCTGGATTTATTGGTATGAATAACCCTTCTGGATTTGCTCCTATGTATGTAGGCATGACAGGTGGTATACCAGGTAGATTAAAATATCAATTTAAAGGTAACAAAACTACCTGGGGATGTAAACTACCTGTAGAAGGTAGAGTGTTTAATGATTATAATACCCAGAGTAAATCTCTTGTAGATAGGTTAAAACCTTATCAAATTGGTTACAACATGGTATTGAATCAAATACAAGATATTCAAATAGATGAACTTGGTACCATTATAGTATTTGATCAAAGAGTACTTCCTAAAAATTCCATGGGTGAAGATTGGGGAGAAAACAATATACAGAAAGCTTACCTGGCTGCTAAGAATTTCTCTATGATACCGGTAGATACAAGTATCATAAATACGGAAACAGCTATACAGCACATGCCCTTCCAAAAAATAGATATGAGTCAGCATGAACGTATCATGTCAAAGATTAAACAGGCACAATGGATTAAAGAAGAAGCATTATCATCTATAGGACTTAACCCACAAAGAATGGGTACACCTATTGATAAATCAGAAACTGCTACAGGTATAGAACAAGCAATAGCTGCTTCTTATGCACAAACAGAACAGTATTTTATACAACACTCAGATGAACTTATGCCAAGAGTTCACCAAATGAGAACAGATCTTGCACAGTATTATCAATCCACTAATCCTTCTATAAGGCTTCAGTATGTAACAAAAGATGAGGAAAAGGTAATGTTTATGCTTAATGGTGAAGAACTGTTAGGTAGAGACATTAATGTAACATGTCACACAAGAGTTGGTATGCGTAATGTTCTTGAAAACATTAAACAAATGATGCTTAAAGATAACACTACCGGTACAACACTATGGGATAGGATACGTACCATTAAAGCAGATGACATGGTTGATCTTGAATCTGGATTAAAAGTAATGGAAGCTCGTCATGAAAAAGAACAACAAGAAAAATCACAACAAGAACAGCAAGCTCAACAATCTGAACAACAACATCAAATGGAAATGCTTAAAGCCAAGCAAGACTTTGATGCAACTGAGGCTCAGAAAGATAGAGATACTCATATACAAGAAGCAGAAATTAGAGCTGCAGGTTTTTCTGGTTCAGTTGATCTTAACCAAAATAAACAAAATGATTATATGGATAATCTTAAGTTTATTCAAGGTCAACAGGAACATAGTGATAAAATGAATTTAGAAAAAGATAAACATTTAGTAAATACAAGATTAAAAGAAACAGATCAACAAATTCAAAGACAAAAAATAGCAGAGGAGGCAAAACGTACAAATGCTGAAGTACAGGTTGCAAAAATTAATCACAAATTAAAAGAGAAAAACACTAAGAGCTAAAGAGTGCATTTTTCTAAACATAGAATGTTTTTTCTTTAGAAATATTGTGTAGTTTAATATTGAACCAACAAACAAACATAAATGGAAACAACAGTAACTAATGAGGTTGTAGATCTTGATAAGTTGTTCCCTGGAGTAGATACATCAGATGTTCTTACATCTAAAGTACCTAACATATTAAGTAATGATTCAGATATGTCATTTCTTGATAAACCAAGTGGAATAACAAAAGATGATCTGACACATAAAAGTGGTCCTGAAAAAACAGATACAGACAAAATTGTAAATGTTGACCAAACAGAAGCAGACAAGATATTGAATGCTATTGGTAAAGATGATGAAGATGAAGATGGTAATACTGAATCACAAAATGGTACAGGTAGGCCAAAAACAGATAAGAATGCTCTGACTTCTTATTTGAAAGAAAAAATAGAAGCAGGTGATTTTTCTGCTTTTGAAGATTGGGATGAAAAAAAACAAACTCTTGATGAGTATCTTTCTAAACAACCTGAAAAAACATTGTATCAAATGCTTGATGCAAACTGGGAATCAAAAGAAAGAGAACTTCTTGAGAGAACACCAGTAGAGTTCTTTGAAGCACTGCCTGAAGAATTGCAATATGCTGCAAGGTATGCAATGGAAGGTGGACAAGATATGAAAGGTTTGTTTGCTGCACTTGCAAGAGTGGAACAAGTAAAATCTTTAGATCCTGATGATGAAGATGGACAAATTGCTATAACAAGAAGTTATCTGCAAGCAACCGGCTTTGGTAAACCAGACGTTATTGAAGAACAAATAGCAGAATGGAAAGAAGATGGTAAACTTGAAAAGAAAGCTAAAACTTTCAAACCAACTCTTGATGAAATGCAAAAAGAGCAAGTTGAATATCAGTTACAACAGCAGACACAGTTCAATCTTCAACAAAGAGAAGCTGCTCAAATGTATGTAACTAATGTTGGACAAGCTTTAGGTAAAGGTGAACTAAATGGAATAAAGTTAGATAGAAAGACGCAGTCTATGCTTTATGAAGGATTGACCAATGTTGCTTATCCAAGTGCATCAGGTAAACCTACAAACCTTTTGGGACATTTATTGGATCGCATACAGTATGTAGAACCCAATTTTGAACTATTAGCAGAAATTACATACCATCTTGCAGATCCAGAAGGATTTAAAAACAATGTAAGACAACAAGGAAAAAATGTTGCAACTACTGAAATAGCAAAAAAGCTTAAATCAGAGCAGATGAATAATTCAAATGGTGCAGCTTTTGATTCAGAAGATATAGAAACTAAATCATCAAAAAAGAAACTAAGTAAACCAAGGAATCTTTTTGAACGATAAACAATTTTGTAAACAATAAAATAGAATAATAAAAATGGCTACTCCAGTTTTAAACAATGGTATCGCACTTCGTGATAACGTGTATGAGATAGGTTCGAACTACGACTCTTATCACTTGTACAACATGATGAAGGATGCGAAACCTACCGATTTGGGTCCAATTGAATTTTGGGCAAATACACAGGTTGCACAGATGCCTCTGTATGCATTCTCTAATTTTGGCAAGGGTAATACCATAGACGTAGATGATCCAAGGGGTCGTTACACATGGCAGACACCTGTAGCTAATGATCTACCACAGATCACTCGTGACATTGATCCAAGTGATACTAAGAAGGGTATTGCTGAAAAGTCCTTCCGTATTGTATTGAACCGTAGAGAATATGGTCATACTGCAGTGTTAACTTTTGACAAGTATCGTGGACTTGAGTTCCGTGTTACAGAAGATCCAATTATATCAATGGGTAACAACGAGTTTGTTTACACATGTAAATTGATCAACAATAATAGTTCAGCATATTTGGAGAACAAATATCTTGTACCTGGTACTAAGGTATTCCGTGTAACTTCAGGTCGTGGTGAATATGGTGAAAGATGGGATGATGTAGTTTCTCGTGCGGGATACCGTGAGTTCTATAATATCCTTGGTAATGCTGAAGCAAATGCTTCTTACCACATTACACAGAAAGCTGATGCTATGATGCGTAATGGTCAGAATACAGGCGGTATACCGGTAACTGAGATCTGGAAGATCAATGATCCATCACTTCGTGCAGATCCATCACTTCGTACATTGGAAGATATTTCTACTCGTCTTGGTCAGGTAGGTATGTTGAAAGCAATGAAGGAAGGACAGATCAGTAAAGCATTTATCACTGAAATTGAACGTCAGGCTATCAAGAAAGTAACTACTGACTTGGAAACTTATTTGATGTGGGGTAAAGGGGGTCGTGTTCAGCAGGATGGTCCAGATGATCTGCGATTCTCTACAGGTCTTTGGATACAATCTGATAATGGTTATAAGAAGGTTTACAACATTGGTACATTCAGTACAGATATGTTTAACTCTGAAATCTATAACTATTATGTAGGTAAGGTAAACTTTGAAGGTCCGGATCCTAAACGTAAGCTGATTGTTCAGACAGGTTTGGCCGGTATGCAGCAAATGAACAAGGCTATCCAGCAATTTGCTATCAATTCTGGTTTGGTACAAAATGCACATGAACTTGGTGCAATTAAGGGTGAAGCTCTCGATTTGGATTTTGGTTATGCATTTACTTCATATACTATTCCTTTCTTGGCAAACCTTAAGTTTGTAATCAACCCTGCATTTGATAACGTAGAAGCAAACGAAATTGAAAATCCAATTATCAATGGTTTCCGTTTGTCATCTTATTCATATATTATCTTTGACGTAACAGATCGTGGTACAGATAATATCAAGATGTTGCGTGACAAGTTTGATCATGAGTTCCATTGGATGTATCAGAATGGTACTGCTGATTATATGGGTCGTACTAAGGGCTTCCAATCATCAGGTGACTTTAATGGTTACAAGGTGAAGATGTTCCAGAAGCAAGGTGCACTGGTTGTAATGGACCCCACACGCCTATTAAAAATCGTGGCTAAAAACCCGATCACAGGTTACAGTCTTTGATGAAAATAAATATATGTTTCTGTGCTACTTTTTCAGAAATTATGTATATCTTTGTATCGCACTTCATAAAAGGAGTGCGATATTTTTATGTATAAGAAATCGTTAGAAAGATTGCCTGAGATTATTGAATTGTACAATCAAGAATTATCATTTACTGATATTGGAGAAAAGGTAGGTACTCATAGAGATGTGGTAAAAAGACTTCTTTTAAAATCTGGGGTAGATGTTGATAAAGATCTTGCAGAAAGATATCAGAAAAAACTTAACCAGGTAGTAGAACTTTATCAACAAGGTAAATCTCAATTATATATAGAGGAGACTCTTCACCTTACACGTAAAACTATACGAGAACTTCTCAAAAGTGCTGATGTAAAATATAAAACAAAGTCTGAACAATGGTTAATTCGATGGGGTAATACTAATCTTAGAGAAGATGCTTTTGAAACTATTACTCCTGAGTCAGCTTATTGGTTAGGTTTTTTGTATACAGATGGTTCTATAAGTGGCGAAAAAGTAGAAGGTTACAGTGTAGAACTATTAATACAAAGAGGGGATAAAAAACATATTGAAAAATACAGGGAGTTTATGAGGTCTAATTCTAAACTTGAAGATGTTAAACCTGCAGGTAGATTAGCATCTCGTTTACGAATAGGATCTAAACGAATACATGATTCATTGAAAGCACTTGGTTTTACTAATAAAAAAAGCTATGATGCTGTACCTCATGAGAGTTTGAAAAACAGCCGTGATTTTTGGCGAGGTTGTATTGACGGAGATGGTGGTATATACATGCCTTACATAACTAAAAAAGGTACAGAAACACCCTATCAAATATCTATATGTGGAACATTAGATACTATATGTGAATTTATTTGGTTCTGTCAAAATAAAATAGAATTAACAAGTAAAAAATATCCAACTGAAAGAATAAAACCTGGTTATGAGTTTCCCTTGTATTCTATTGCCTATTATAGTTATGAGGCAATTAAAATAGCTGACTATCTCTACAAAGATGCTACAGTCTACTTAGATAGAAAGTATCAAACATATCTTAATATAATAGAAAAAGAAAAAGAGAATATATAATGTTTGGTAAATAGTATATAACTTCGTATCTTGTAATTGAACCAACAAAATAAAACAAAATGAATATTAAAGTAGGAAGTAGGGTAAGCATAAAGCCATACATAAATGGTCTCCCTAATGCAGGTCTTGAAAAGTATGATATGGTTGTAGCAGATGGTGCACAACATAAAGAACTATTAGGCCTTGTAGAACGTAATGGTATTAAATGTTATCTTACCGGTCTTAATGAACTTGCACCTGAAGTTCAAAACATTCGTGATAGCGAGAAGAAAGAAGCTACTATTAGAGACATTCGTAAGACAGTGGTGTTTCTTGAAAATTCATTAGCCGGTAATTATACTCTTACAGAAAAAGATATAGATGAACATGATGAGAAAGGTAAGGCTACCGGTAGATTTTCTGATTCTTTTTGGAGTAAAGTAACAATGTTTATTTCACAAGGACCTGATAAATTTGATGATAAAAAACAACGTATTCCTACTTATTGGGATAGTGTAGAAATTAAATGTAGCAATAGTACATTATATCTGGATCCTAAAAATCCACATGATATTATTCTTATATATGCAATTCAGGCAGGTGGTTTTCTTTGTGTTGCATCTTCTTTAGATGTTGCAAGAAATGCTGTTGAAGCACCAAAATGGTATTTGGATAAAGAAGAAGAAACTGCAAGTATTAAAACTGAAGTTAAAAAATTACGTAATCAGGCCGGTGCAGAATTGCAAAAATTGTTTGATAAGGATGTAACTAAGTTATTGTATGTAACTAAATTGTGTGCAATAAACTCATTGAGTTATAGGAAGACTACAGCACATGATATCTTATATGATGATTGTGATAAGTATATTAATGGTGAAACAGTAGATAAGAATAAAAAGATGACTGCTGAAAAGTTTATAGAATACTGTAAACAACCTTTAGCAGATTTGCGTATTCAAGCTATTGTACGTGATGCTACAGAAATGCAGTTATTGACTTACAAACAAGATGGTCAGCTATACTACAATAAGACAAGTACCCCTATGGGCAAAGGTGTTATTGATGTTGTAAAGTTTCTTCAAAATCCTTTAAATAATGATGTACTTAGTGTTATTACAGAGGAAGTAGAAGAAGAATGGAAGAAGTAATCAATTAAAATTGAGTTATATGGCAAAGTCAAGTAAGCCAAGTAAGCCAAAAATGCCGAAAGGAAAATGCTAAAGTAATCGGGTAGGGATTTAACAATCTCTACCCATTTTACAAATTTTAAATACAATAACGTGAATAATCAGCTATTACAAGTTAAGTTTCAACAGCGATTAAATAAACTTAGTTCAAGTGACTATGGTAATATAGAATGCTGGATGATAGCTGAGGCTTTTAATAAAGCAATGGATGCATGGACAATTAGACAGTTACAAGGTATTAATCAAACTAAAAGTACTGCAGAAGGATCTATAAGAAGTATTGATAAACTTCAAGTAATTCTTAAACAGTTACCTCTTACAATGACTAATCAAGGAATTTATTGGGATACAACATTACCATCTGATTATCTTGAATGGTCAAGAATAAGTACAGAAGGAATGGTGGGGGATTGTTGTCCGACAAGAAAATTCAAGGTATTTCTTGGAGAAGAAGCCGACATTGATATGATTCTATTAGATAAAAATAGGCAACCCTCATATGAATGGGCAGAAACAATTGCAACGGTTATAGGTGGTAATTTTAGAATATATACAAACAATTGTTTTGATATAGTTAACCCTAGTATTACTTATTATAGAAAACCTATACATATTGAAATAGCAGGTTGTACAAATCCTGATACAGGTTTACCAGTAATAACAGATGTTGAATGTGAGTTTTCTGATAATACTATAGAAACTATTATTAATGAGGGTGCAGCAATACTCGCAGATGATATGGATAACTATGCAAAACAACAAAATTTAAATCAAAATGCAGAACATAGTAACTAATTAAAATCTAACAAATGTCCCTACCAGTATTAAACCATTTAGGTTTTTGGTATGCTACTACCAATACACCATCTCTAGCAGATGGTGTTGGTACTTTAGGAAATTGCTATCAAATTGTCACAGCTACTGAATTTACTGTTGTACCTGGTACAGGCTATTTTATGTGGAATAGAAATTTGGGTAGCGGTACAAAAACATGGATATCCGGATCTTATATTTATTATGATGGTACTGAGTGGCAAATGATAGGAGGTGTTACAGGATCAGCAGGAGGAGGTACAGTAACATCTGTAGGGCTTTCATCTTCTGATATAACAGTTACTGGTTTCTCTCCTATTACTACATCTGGTTTATGGTCATTGTCATTACCTGTAGTAAATAGTAATGTAGGTACATATAATAATGTGACAGTAAATGCTAAAGGACAAGTAACTGCTGCGACTAATGTATCTTACATTACAACAGCTATAACATCACTTAATGGTCTTACAGGAACAACGCAAACTTTTGTAAATGATACTAATGTAACTATTGTATCAACAGGTACTGCACATACATTGACATGGGCAGGTACATTAGCAGATAGTAGGATTGCTTCTGCATCTACTTGGAATACCAAACAATCTGCATTATCTGGTACTGGTATTGTTAAATCTACTTCTGGAACTATAAGTTATATATCTGGCACATCTTCTCAATTTGTAAAAGCAGATGGTAGTTTAGATGCAAATACTTATATTACAGGTAATCAAACAATAGCAGTTACAGGAGAAGCAAATGGTTCAGGTTCTACTTCTATATCACTTGTTCTTTCAAATTCTGCAGTAATAGGAAAAGTTCTTACAGGATATGTAAGTGGTGCAGGTGTTATAACTTCCTCTGATAGTATATTAAGTGCAATACAAAAACTTAATGGTAACATAAATGTAGTAGGAAATCCAATAACAGCTTTAACAGGAGATGTTACTGCCACAGGTCCTGGTTCAGTTGCAGCTACTATAGCTACAAATGCTGTTACCTATGCAAAGATGCAAGCTGTTTCAGCTACCTCTAAATTACTTGGCAGTTCTTCAACTACAACACCTGTACAGGAAATAATATTGGGCACAGGCATTAGTATGTCAGGCAATACACTATCTGCTACAGGTAGTGGTGGCTCATTGGGAATTACTTTAAGTGGAGGAGGTGGAGTTATATCAACTGGCTCAAAAGGTTATTTAAGAATGCCAAGAGTAGGTACAATAATAAGTTGGACATTAGTTGGTGATCAAGCATCTGGTTCAATAGTAATTGATGTAAAAAGATCTACTTATAGTGGGTTCCCTACTACAATATCTATTGCAGGTACAGATTTACCTACTATAACATCTGCTCAAAAAGCAACAGATTCTACTCTTACAGGTTGGGGATCTACAGCACTTGCATCCGGAGATATAATAGAGTTTGTAGTAAACTCTTGTACAGCATTTACTTTTGTAACACTTTCAATATCATATACATAATGACATATAAAATAATTAACGTATCTCATGTAGAGGATACTGTAATAACAACAGTTGAGTTGCAACTTATATCAAGTTCAATGACAATAGATATTCCTCATTTTAGACCAGAGTCAAATGAAGAAATAGATCAGAACATAAAAAACAGAGCTATTTCAGAACAGTCAAAAATTGAAGCAATGTCAGCTCTAATTGAATTTGTACCCACAATAATAACAGGTGAAATAGTAACATTTTAATGGCAACATTATATTATAGAAACGTAGCTACAGGATGGAATGTAACAACTAGTTGGAGTACAAGTTCTTCATCAGGTGCTTCTGCAGGTGTTATTCCAACTGCTACTGATGATGTTATAGTCAATAGTGGTTCTAATAGTGCATGTACTATAAGTACAACTGCAGGTGTGTGCAAAAGTATTAATATTACAGGTTATACCGGTACACTTACTGCAAATGTTAATTTGACTATATCAGGTAATGTTACACTTGGTATAGGCATGTTATTTGGTGGTACAGGTACTTGGATAGTAAATGCAACATCATCTCTTACTAGTAATGGTCTTACATTTCTACCAAAATTTACATGTTCATCTGCAGTTACTTTAACTTTTGTAGATAACTGGACTTTTTCAGGAGCGACTACTTTGAGTGGAGGGTGTGTATTAAATAGAACTGATTCTACACATGGTAATATATTATTTAGTGGTACAGGTGTAACAACAGGTGGAGTATCTGGTACATCTCAATTTACATTTGGTTCTAATACAACTCATACAGGCAGTAATGCATTGTCTAATCCTATTGTAATAGATGCAGGTGTAGGTACATATTCTTTTACAGGAACAATAACAGGAGTTACATCTTTGATTTATGTATCAGGTACTACCAATATGAATACAAGCACAGTACAATTAGCAAATAATGCTGTGTTAAATACAAATAGTTCCAATAGTACAAGTGTTATTAATAGTACAGGTATTAATTTTTATATACTTATACTATGTCCTATAGGTACTATAAATTGTAATATTACTATTAGTAGTAATCTAACATCTTGTAATACTTTACAGAATGCAGGAGCAAATAGTTCTGTAACAATAAATGGTGCTTATACAGTTTATGCTAATGGAAATTTAACAGTATTGACAAATGGAGGTGGTGCAGTTACAAATCCTTCACTTTCAGCAAATAGTATTGTAATGGCAGGAACTGGCACACTAAACATGACAAATAATGGTTTAAATGGATCTTTAATTATAAATACAGCAGGAACAATAACTATAAACAATTTTATAGGTAACTCATTTACATATACTGCTGGAACTATAAATGCAACTTCCTCAGTATTTGTTTGCGGTTATGCATCATTAAATAGTGGAAATATAACTATAAATTCAGGATTTATTCAATGGTCTACATTTACTTGTACAATTCCAGTTACTGCAATAATTTTAAATTCTACATTATTAGTTACAACAATGACCTTACCAATTAATGGAGTAGTACCAGCATTTCCTTTTACAGGAATTTCTGGATTTACAGTAAATACATTAATTTGTACGGCAGCATCAAATGGTTATATTGGTTTAACAGTAAGTAATACATATATGGTTAATAATACAATGACATTTCTTAATAATTCATCAATAGCAACACCATCAATTAAGTCGTTAACTCCTGGCACAAGAGCAACATTTATACTTGCTAACGGTGCTACACAAAACAACCAATACATAACAGCAACTGATATAGATAGTTCTGCAGGTCAGACAATATGGGTGTGGCAAGGAACTTTTTCTAATAATCTAAACTGGAGAGTATTATCTGCTACTTCAGTACAATATTCATCAACATTTGTAAATTAATTTTTATGAACATAGAAAAAATTAAACAACTATTTAATTTCTCTTGGGGGCAAGCATTTAGTGATAGTAACGGTAAAAGTTCAATATTACCTTTAGCAGGTGCATATATTGTATTTATAGGAGGGCTTGGTTTTTTATATGGTGGTATATCTAAAGATACTAATTTAGTTACACAATCTGTAGTAATGACTGGTATAGGAGCAGGTATACTAATGGGACGTAAGATTGTTAATGGTAAACCGGAAGCTTTACCATACAGTGATAAACAAGAATAGAATAAAAACCACTAAAAAACTACTAACAATTTGTAATTTTATTAGGTGCTTTCCAAAAGTTTTTCTATCTTAATATTATAAAACACTAGTGTAATGTCTGTAGATACAACTAACAAAGGAAATATTGAGTATAACAAAGCATTTATTTATCTTTTAGGAATCACTCTTGCATTTTTTGCATGGTTTGGAAAAGTGGCTTATGAAAAGCTTAATTCAATAGATAGTAAAGTTGAAACATTATTGGTACAGAATGGAATACAAAAGACCGAAATAGACAATTTAAAAGATCAGATCAAGGGAATGAATCCTTGTAAGAACAGTAATGATCAAAAAACAGTTACTGTTGTTCATGAAGAAGGAATATTGCCGGATCAAACAGGATTAAGAAAGAGATATTCTTTAATATCCAAATAAAACAAATACATATGATAGCATTACAATGGTTGAAAGATTACCTTAAAGACTTTGCATGGAAAGACTTTGGTTATATGATAATTATTGTAGTGCTACTTGTATTTTATATAAGAAGTTGTCAGCCTGTTACTGGACCTGTACAGGTAATTCAACCCAAATACAAACCAACTGAACAAAAGACAGATAAAAAAGGGATAGGTTATACACAAGTATCTGGAACTTTGTATACACCCGAACAAATGAAGCACATAGTAGATTCTATTGCTAAAGCTATTGGTGCAAAACCTGGTAGCATATCTGATGTTACAAGTACAACAACTACTATTGATAAGCATGCTCCCACTACGAAAACTATTTACTTGGATACTTTCAGGCATACAATTGCTGATAGTATCATTACAAAAGAATATTTCCTCTGTTATCACGGAAATTACGCAACACGAATTGGTGATTTCCATATGCAGCTTTCTCCTGATACTGCTACTTATGTTAGTGTTATTACTAAGCGATTGTTCAGGTCAGATGAACTCAACGTCAAGATCTACCATACCAACGAATTATTTATACCACAACAAGGATACAGTTATGCAAGTGCCATACCAAAAACACTTGCAGTTGTGGGTCCCTTTTTGGGAATTGCTTATACCGGTAAAATAGTGCCAGTAGTAGGAATAGGAATAACATTTAACCTCTACTCAATAAAAACTAAGAATTAAAATAAAAAATATCCCAAAATAGTTTGTTAGAAAACAAATAATACGTATATTAATATTGAGGGGGGAAGATACTCTCTCCGTTCAGGATACCTGGATGAAACATAAAATTTTTTAGAAATGATTTTTCCTTATTCGTTTAGACGGGCTTACCTAGCCAAAGTTACAGGTAATCCAGGTAGTTACGTTATTGCAACACAAACTACAGGTACAACTGAATCCCTGACAGCAGGTGTGATTGGTTTCTGCACTGCACCTAATGGTATTGAGGGCAACCTTACATCAGGTAACACAACCACTACTTTGAAAATGGTAGTAGGTAGTTGGCATGATGTTGATAAGATTGCACCTTTTTATGGTGGTCTTAAAGCACCTTATTACAGTAAGGCAATTGACCCACGTAGGGTAACACGTTTTATAAAATCAAAAGCTCAAGCTGCACAACAGCAAATAGTATCAATTGGTTGGGACCAGAGTTCTGGTTCAACTGTAGGGCCTGTTTTCTATTGCGGTGAATCATATATGCTGCGTTTGGATCTTATTGGATCTCCAGCACTTCGTCTTCTTAATCACCAGTTGTATGTAACTCTTCCTGCTTATGGTGGTTGCTGCAGTACAGATTGCAGTTCAGGTTGTACAGCAACTGTAGTTGACCCGGCTTGTATCATGTTGCAATGGAATGATTTCATGCGTTATGGTACTTATAACCCAGGTGTTGGTGCCCCATCAATGAACTCTAATGCAGGTGAAATACCTTACTTGACACAGTTCTTTATGCCTGCAGTATTTGTAAAAGGTATTGGACAGGTTTATAGTGCACTGGATTTACAAGCTGCAATTGCTGGTAATTATGGTACAAGTGTTGAAAATGCTGCAGTAATAGCAGCAGGTGCATATACATGCAATACAGTTAATCCTTCAACAGTAATAGCTGCTTTCCAGTTAACAGGTTCTTACTACCAGACTAACTATAACAACTGTACATTTACACCATCTGATTATTTTGAAATTGAGCCAATCTTCTGTCATGCTTCATTGATGACCGGAAATTTCTCTAATCTTGATAATTTTGGATCATGTACATGGCATACAACAATCAACACGTCTGTACCTAACATGTTTTATGAAAAACAAGCTCCTAAATATCCAAAGGGATTAGGTGAGCAAGTTGTTCGTGAAATTATACAGTCAGAAAGATATCGTCAGGATCACTTTGCAGATAGCATCTTTGTAGATAGCTACCGTATGAGGGAGATTGAAAATCAGAACTGGATACTGGATAATATCAATCGTCAGGCTTACTACGATAGTATTGCAATTGTATACAATATCTTTAGACCACAGAATAGCCAGGCTGTTCATGACAATGATGAGTATACTGAGATTGTTTATGTTCCAACAGGAACTACTACTAATTCATTTACTGATGTTCTTAGTGCAGCATTAACTGCTGTGGCTAGTCCGGTAACACTGGAAATAACCGCTAATGACGGTAGTGGTATATAATAAATAGTATTTAATAACTTAGAGAGGGGAAGGGTGGAAATCAACCCTCTTCCTCTCTCTTTATTTATACATTATGAGAAAGCATATATTACAACTTAATTTTCCGGATACTACAAATGAGGGGATATTACTCATTGATGACATATCTATATATGACCCAAATCTCATAAATACATCAAGTACAAGTGCTACATCAATAGGTACAATTCCAAATCAAATACCATGTGATAAATTTCAAGTATCTTGTTCTAACATACAGATAACTTCTCCGGGTTTTTATACACCTACATCTATTGATATAAGATATGGAAATTCTAGGCTTATATTAAATTCATGTATGTTAGGAATTAGTCCACCACTTGATTGTGGAACTAGTTGTCCTGCATTACCAGATGGTATGTATAATATCAGATATTCAGTGGCACCAAATGATCAGGTGTTTGTAGAATATAAAATACTTAGAATAGTACAAGCATTAAACAGATATTATAACTTACTTTGCAGAATAGGACTTACACCTTGTCTACCAAGTCAGGAAACAGATTATCAGATAAGATCTTTAGAAACTATTTACAATTATCTGATAGCTGCAAAAGCTACTGTAGAAAATGAACACCAGTTTACCGATGGCATGAACCTATACAGGTTTGCAATTGGTTTAATGGATAAAATGAGTTTTGAACCAAATAGATGTTAATATGATACCGCAGAACCAACAAGTACATTTGACACATTGCCCAAGTTGTGGGCGGTGTTTTTGTGGAATAGCTAGAACACAAACATTAGATAATAGAACAGTCTGTGTTATTTGTAAACCTAGTATTGATGCTCAGATTTTAAATGCCAAAAAATCAACTCCATGAATTTCAAAGCAGCAATAAAAACAATCAACAAAGATTATTGCAATGTTGCATATGCTGGTTATATGAAAGATGAGTGGGGCATTACAGTTGGTTATAGAATTGTAGATCCTTATCTTGCTCTTATTAGAAAAAAACTAGCTGATTGGCAATTATTGAATGATTGTAATAATGAGCTGTGTAAGAATGTTTCAAAAACTAGTTATACATGTGCACCGGGTTATACATATGGCGTAGATTCAAATGGAAATGGTTACTGTACAATAGGTGGTTGTCCACCAGGTACACAACCTTCGTCTTTATTACCAGGATCATGTGTACCTTGTATATCACCTAGTGGTTGTACAGGAATTATTGCAATAACACCTGATATTACTATTATGAGTTATGGGCAGGTGTATCCACAAGGATTATGTGTATTAAATCCTCCATTGAGTGCATTTGGTCATATTTCTAACTGGCCACAAAATGTAAATCAGATATTAATAAATACTTTTACTATATAGTATATTTCTCAAAATAATTTTGTATATTTAAAGTAAGATGGCAGATCCTATAAAAAGTAACTTATTGTCTAATACATGTAGCGATATTACCAGTTCAAATTGTGTTGCATGGGGAGGTCCTGCAATATCAGGATTATCAATTTGCAAAGGAGCATCTATTACAGATGTTATTATGCAATTACAATCAACATGTTGTGGATCATCTGCTCCTATTAATCCTTGTATTACTGGGAATTGGGTTGATTTTAATTTAGACATAGCATCTTCTGTTACAGGTGTAGGTTGTTCTTTATATTATAATTATAGTGGAAGTTATACAACACTTATATCACCAACATTAGTCATTGCTACTGATAATCCTATGTATTTATGGACAGCAGATGGTAATCTTAAAATAAGAGGGACAATAAATATTAATATAGGATTTGAAGCACCTAGTGGTTGGGCATTATTAAAACTTACTACTATACCTGCTACATGTTTTCCAAATAACTGGAAAAGTCAATTAATTCTTGTTGATATTTCTTCTGATCAATCTGCCCAAAGATTTATAAAAACAGCAAGAGCTTATTTAGTATTAGATGCCGGATCAAATCAATTACAATTACTTATAATTACAAATACACTTGCTGGTTTAAGTAATGATAAATTTGTAATAACATTTGGAGGAACTGAATTTAATCTTGTATAATTATTAAAATTATTTATATGCCACCTTTACAACCATATGTATCAAATACTCCTTTAGTAGTAGCTAAAAATCTTAGATTTCTTACTGAGGCTGGTATAATAGTAACAGAGATGTTACCTATTGGTATGGTGGGTAACATTGTTATAGATAGTCCAACTACTGGGTATATTTCTCGAATAGGTGCTATTTTAAGTGATCAAATTGATTTGTATAATAATGTTAATAATATACTTATACAGTACCAAGGAAATATTACATCACTTGATCAAAGAGTAACAGCTCTTGAAATATCCGGCACAACTGTACCTTATGTAAATGGCTACTGCTATAACGGTAGTTCAGCTATTTTAGTAACAGACATGGTGGAGTTATTAACACAAGATCTTTGTGATTATAAACCGGTATTAGGTACATCAAGTGCTCTTACATCAGCTATATTAGCAGAAACACCAGGTTTCTTAAACCCTGCACCGGCATTTAGTCAAAATAGTGCAATGTCAGGATTAACAGGGTGGGTTACATCTCCTGGAACTGTAGCAGATGCTATTAATAACTTGTGGATATCATACCTTGATTCTCGTACAGGTATAACAAATGCCATAGGTGCAATAACACCAACATGTAGTCAGGTTATTATTGATTTTTCTCCAATTGTTAAAACATCAAGTGCTGTCAATACAGCTATATTAGTATTCTTTAGTGGTTATTCATTTATACCACCTGATTATACTGATCCTGGAAACAATAGTACTATAAATATTACAGATGGTCAGGGTAATAGATATAGTGCAGCTATTGATATTGTTGGACTTTCTACACCGGGTAGTGCATCTTTAGATATTATACTTAGTTCTACAAGTCTTTCAACAACTACAAATTATTATACAGTAACTATTGAAAGTTATTTACAAAACTCAACATATGGAATAACTTGTCAAAAAACTGTTATACACAATACAACAACACAGGGAGGATCACCTTGTGGTAGTTGTTGTCCTTACAATGTAGGAACAGCTACTATAAATGAAGGTACTGTAACATCATTTGTATTAATATCAGAGTTAACGTATACCCCAAGTTTTGTAAGTGTTCAACCAGGTGATGGTAAAACAGCTACATTACTTGCTGCTAATCCTTACTTTATAACATTTAATGCAGGAGGTGCAACAATAAACTTTGGTAGAACTGTTGATACAAGTGGCACCCTTATTATTAATTATATAGCTTATAAATAACCATGTGTAACTGTAGTTCTATACCTGCTAATATATGTAATCAATGTGCACAAGGTAATACATGTGGATGTCCACCTGATTATACTGTAATGCCGCAACCTGTAGCATGTGGATGTTGTCCTTCTGGTTACAGTTTTACTGTAAGTAATGCTTATCCAATGGGTATCTGTGTATCTACTACAGGTAGTTCTCCTAGTACTACAAATCCAATAAATTGCCCACAGTGTGCTGAAACAATATCATCAGATTGTGTCATACTTCCAGAAGTTGCATGTATTGGTTTAGCAGCAGGGGCATCTGTAACAGGTTTTGCTAATTTTCTTTGTAGTGATACATACATGTTGTCATTTCTTCAAAGAATAGCATCATCTCCATTACTAAAACAAGCATTTTGTCAAATAGTTGCAGTATGCCCAATTGTGGGATCAACTACTCCTGTATTAGGTCCAATAACAGTAACATTACCATAAAGATTAAAATAATGGCAACTTTTCATATACCAGTAATATGCGACAATACAATAGGCACTACTAACTTTAAAGTTAAATATCGCTTAATGGGTGATTCTATTTGGACATCATATCTTATTGACTCATCTTCTGCAACAACTATTACTATTCCAGAAAATTCTCCTGTAACAGTTTTAGCTAATAATCGTATTTATGATTTTCAAATACAGAATCTAAATGGTGCAGATAATCCTTTATCTGCTATATCTCAAGGTATTGGATTTGCTGATCTTGAAGTTATTACATCTCCAACTAGTACAACTGTAGGATATTCTTTTAGTAATTTATCTGTTGATATTGATTCATATACTGTTCAACTTGCAACTGCTGCAGCACCTACAACAATAGTAGCTACTACAGTATTGACACCTATATCATTTCCAGAAACATTATCAAGTACTTTTACCGGTCTTTTGACAACAACTAATTACATATTAACCATTACGCCTGTAGCAAATCAATTTAGTCAACTATTTATTTTTGAATTTACTACAAGTGGAACAGCAACATGTTCACCTGCAACAAATGTAATAGCAACACTTACTACTATATAATAACGTAACAATACTACAATGATGAATTTGAATTTAACATGGACAGCACCTTCACCAAGACCAACTTGTGGTTTTAAAGCTGAATATAGAAGAAAAGCTGATAGTAGTTATAATGAATTAGTTACATCAGGGACTACTGCAACAATTGTTGTAAATGCTCCTACATGTTATGAAGGTGTAGTAATTTCAGATTGTTGTTCAGGTAGTACTGCTACAGGTGCACCATTTGGAATAAATGCTTATTCAACTTTTAGCATTACAGGAACATTAAATAACTTACGTGAAGTAGCAATAACAGTAACTTCATTATATCCAAATCCTTATTTACTTAAAATTACAGGTACGTATGTTATAACATTTCATGGTGCACCTGGTACTCATTCTTTTACATTTAATTATCCTGCAAATAGTACGTCATATACTGATATTGTATCTGGTGGATATGCCCAAGGTGTTAGTCTTTCAGATTTAACAATTACTCAATATATACCGGAATTTGATAATAAAGGAGCATTACAAATATTAGATCCCATACTTACACCATCTTATTTTAAGTTCTATTTTGGTGGAGATGCAGAACCTGTATGGAATGGTGCACCAATATCATTACCATCTTTTACAATAGATGCATTTAATCCAACAGAAATAGATGTAGATGGTACAACAGTACTTGCTGGTAATTTACTTGTTTCTTATATCCTTTCTTATTTTTACATGACATCTTTTACTTCAGTTGAACTTGAAGTATATGACGACATTACTCTTATCGGTAGTGTTATTCTTTCTACAGGTCCACTAGGTGCCAGAAATGCAATTATTCCTCTTGTAAAAGGATCTAATCCATTGGATTCAGGAACTTTATTTACAATGAAAGCTGTTTGGCCTGATACCACCATTATAGATACAGAGAGATTCTCTCTACCTTTACCTTAATTTTTAAATAGCTGGTGTTGTTGGTTCCATCACTGCAGGGATCCTCTTAGGAGGTCCTGTTTTTTTTTATTTTTACACAAAAAATGTTTATTTGTGAGACCTCTTTGCACAATCGGGGTTTATTCGTATATTTAAACTAGGATGGAAACTACGCAACCAAAAAGACAGGTCAAACCACCTGATCCACATGCTCCTAGATTTGTTAAAGTTGAGTTTGATATACTCAATAAAAGGAATGTTGATTTTTATATTGCTATAAAAAAACAATATCCTGAGTTAGAACAATATACAAATAGTGAGATAGCTAATTGTATAGAGTTTTTTAATAAAAGAATTGCACAAGAGGTATTAAATAATAGAAATGGTGTAAGATTATCAGATGGTCTTGGTATAATAGTAGCAGGTGCTGTTAAACTATCAAGTGAGACAATTGCCAATAATATAGATTTTAATGCACTAAGACAGGGAAAGATAATACCACATCAAAATAATGAAAGCGATCAGTATATAGGTAAAATAAGATATAGTAATGAGTTAGATAATCACATGTTTGATAATCATCACATGTGGTGTTTTAATGCTGCTAGACATCTTTCAAGAGCATTAGCTGCAGAGTTTAAAAAAGAAGCCGGTTACAAAAAGTATATTTTATTTACATCAAAACAACACATTGCTCACTTGTTTAGGAAACAAAAAGTAAAAACTGCAAAAAAAGCAAGTCAAATTAATAAACAAATAAGACTTGAAAACCATGATGAGTTTGCAATATAAAAAATTTATATGTCTAAAACTATTATAGGAGATGTTACAAGTAGGCTAAGAGGGCAACTTAAAGCTGTTAGACAGGATAGTTTCCTGACTGATAGAATGTTGTATAGTTTGTTTAAAAAACATGCTGCTCTTTCTATAAAAAGGTTAGATCAAACTAAAAGACTTACTGCATTTGCTTCTATTTTTGAAAGTCTTGATTTTGTAAAACTTCAAACTATTGATAAAGTGGAAGCATCTCAATGTGGAGTTGGGCCTAGAAGTTATAGTACTATACAACGAACTTGTTTAACTATACCAGTGTTTACAGAAGGTATATATGGACCAATGATTAGAAGTATTACATCTCTTGATGGTAGTGAATTAATAAAGCTAACTACTCCAGATGAATACAACTATATATCAAAAAGTAAAAATTTTCGATTTAACAAACAAAAATATGCATGGTATCTAAATGACCATTTGTATTTTCCTAATATTGACTGGCCGGCTGTAAGAATAGATGCAATGGTTGAGGAAGATATTAGTGCATTCAAGTGCGACTATGATCAAAAATGTGAAACAAGACAATGCCATTCTTTAAATGTACCTGATTTTATCCTTAGTGAAATAGAAGCTAATATATTAAAAGATCTTACATTTCAATTACAGGTACCTGAAGATGATGCTCACGACAACAAAAATCAACTACGTTAACAATGGCTAGTCCTACATTAAAAGAACTAAAGTTTCGCAAGTTTGATGAACTTATGGATGAAGTCAATCTTGATCTATCTTCTTTTGCAAGAGAGGGAATGATTGAACCTGGACAACTTATAAAAGTTGCTCAAAGAGTAAACTATGAACTAGGGTTAAAGATACATGGTACTAAGGAAACTTTACTAGATGTTGAATTTGGTCGTGCAAAATTGCCGGCTGATTTTTATATACTCAATCATGCTTTATTATGTCATCATTATAATGTTGTAGAGTCAGGATTATTTAATGGGATACAAAGTGAAAATAGAGTAACACCAGTACAGAATCCAAATAGCATACCTCAACTTACCACATGTCCTTGTTGGAAAATTGATAATATTCAACCAGATACAGTAACTACTAAATATATTGATTGCTCAGGTACACCACAAATAATAACTTTTCCTGCTAACAGTACTACTAATATATGTGCAACATCTATAGATACTGCACAACAACTTCAAATATCTACAAGTACATTTTGCTATAATATACCTACTACAGGTCAATTATCTTGTACATTGCCAGATAATTGTGCATGTGATACTAGTAATACCGATACATGTGATAGTATTGATACAGATCCTTGGAATCAAAACAGAGTGTTTACTACATGTAATGGTACAATGAATGTTAATGTAATTGAGTATCATTCTAATCAGGTAAGGAGATATGATCAGTTTGAGCAGATACAAATGGTACCAAGTAAAGAAGCTAGTGCATTTTGTATTAATACTCAATTTAGAAATACTCCACATCAGGGCCATATTCAAAATGGGCATATCTATATCCCTACTATGAGGGATAATGGTAATAATGGTCATGCAAGAGTGTATATTTGTTATCTTGGTGCAATGGAAGATGCAGATGGTAACTTAATGGTATTAGATCATCCTAAGATTAATGAGTATTATGAATGGGCAATGAAAGCTCGTATCTTTGAAAATATTTATCTTAATGGTGAACCGGATATGGAAAGAAGATTGCAGATGGTAAAAACTGAGTTAAAAACAGCAAGAGCCGAAGCATTGTCAATAGCTACTATGCCGGACTTTTATGAATTAAAGTCCACAATTGAAATGAACAGAAGAGCACAATACCATAAATACATGCATCCATTTAGTTCACTTTATGCCAATACTCCAGGCTGGCCCTGGTCGATTAATTCAGAATATATATAATGGCACAACAAGATCAACAAGGAGCACCGTCTCAACAATCAGGAACAACTAACACCTTTACAGGTGGAATGGTTAAGGATCCTCTTGACTTATATAAAAAGAGTGATACATATACCCATGCAAGAAATATGGTAAATATGTTAGGAGATGGGCAATTATATGGTAAAAGTGCAGAACCTGCTAATATTAGATCAGCAACAATACCATATACTCCTATTGGATTTATATATTTATCAGATGATCAGTGGATAGTATTTAGTACTAATAATACTATTTCTGAGATTGGTATTTTTGTAGATGCTACTAATAGTTATACTACATTAATGAATGATGCTGCAACATTAACTGCAGGTTTGACAGGTCTTGGATTTAAAACTACAAATCTTATTACCGGTACATCAAGAAGGGGGTATGATTGTGGTTATGATGTATACTGGTCTGATGGTGGATTAAACCCAGATAGAGTATTAAATACAGCAACTTGCCCATGGACAATAGGTGCAATAACTACACCTAAAACATTTCCTAACCCTTGGATACAGAATTGCTTAACAATATCAGCTTGTCTTGTATGTAACAATACCAATAAAATAGATATACAACAATTACGAATAGCACCATTGCTAGATATACCTTGTTTAAAATTATCAAAATCAACAAGTGGGGGTTTACTACCAAATGGTTCATACCAGGTATGTATAGCATATGCTATTAATAGTATTAAATGTACTGATTATCTTGCTTTTTCCGATGTATATTCAACCTTTACACATCTTAATAATGGGGGTTGTATTGATCTTACAATAGAAGGTATTAGTAACAATACTAAAATTCGTTTTACAGAAATGGAAGTAGTTGTTGTATCTATGGTAAATCAACAAGTACAAGCTAAAAGATTAGGAATATATTCTACAAATCAAAGTAAGATTACTATTGACAATATTGATATTACTTTACCAAATATACCTTTAGAAAAACTACCATTATCATCACCTGCAATTGTAAGTAGTGATGCTATATTTGGTATTTCTAATTATTTAACTAGAGTTGGTCCAAAAGAAAGACCTGATTTTAATTACCAGATACTTGCTAATCAGATAAGAACATGGTGGATAGCTGTTGAATACCCTGAAAATTATTATCAAGTAGGTGGTAATAACTATGGTATGAATGTAGGTTATCTTAGAGGTGAGGTATATTCATTATACATTAGATGGGTATATAATACTGGTGATAAAAGTGCATCATACCATATACCATCAAGAGATGTACCTACTGCACCTGGTTCATGGATTAGTTATGCAGTAGGTGGACCAACTATATCTGGTTCAATAAGTACAATTGCTCATGGTAGAACAGGTGTTTATGTTTCTAATGAAAGATATCCAGACCGTAGTCCTACAGTATGGGGAAATAATCTTTGTGGTCAAAAAATAATGCATCACCAGATGCCAGATCAGTCAACTTTTGGTGGTACAACATTATCTCATTTTAACCCTAATGGAGCACCTGCTGCAGGTACACCTAGTACAATATCTGTATTAGGATTGTATTTTGATAATATAGCATCACCTGTTGATAATAATGGTAATTTAATAAAAGATATAGTAGGATATGAAATACTAAGATCATCAAGAGATGGTAACCAAAGCATACTTGCTAAAGGTATGGTTAATAATATGAAATTAGTTTATGAACATGGTACTTATAACGGTAGCGATGTTTTTACTCCACAAATTCATGCTAACTACCCATATAATGATTTAGGAATAGATGTATTTCTTACAAAAAATTATGATAATATAAAACAAGGAGAAGCAGGTAATGGTTTTAGAGATCCTATACCTGATTATGATAATGGAGGATTTCAAAAAAACATGTTTTCTTTTCACTCACCTGATACGGCTTTTAATCAACCTTATCTTGGTTCAGGTAAATTAGAACTAGTAATGACCGTAAACGGTAAAAGTAATGGTTTATTTGAAACTCCTTGGAAGCATCCAATGTTTAAAGTACTTACTAATTTTGATAGTTGGTTAAGTACTGCTTTATCATTATTTAACAGTGTTATACAAGCTGTAAATATTGTAAAAGCTCTTCAAGGTGGCAATCTTCCTGATATAACACTAGCTGCAACTGAATCAGTTCCAATGTCTAGTTCTTTATTTAGTCAAAATAATTACTCATTAACGCTTGCAGGTACAGATGTATCTACAGGTGTAAAAATAGCTACTGGTCTTATTGCCGGTGCATTTTTAATTGCATTTCTTCCTTTGCAAATGAAAATATTTAGTGAACAATTTCTTACTATAATAAAAGGACTAATTCCCCTAAGACAATATAGTGCACAATATAATTCATGGGGTTATTACAATACACCAAAACCTATTCAAAAATCTACTTTTACGATATATGATTACCAGTATATAAAGGACAAGATACAAAGTTTTGGGGGATTGACTGTAAATAATCTTTATAGAAATAATTATGTTTTATTAAAATCAGATGAAATTCCACCTTATTATGGAGATGATAAAAGTAGATTTAATCTTAGTAATTTTGGTGATGAACACAATCAATTACCATTAGGTAATTGGTTTAGTAAGAATATAGGATCATATTATGGTACATATAGAATCCCTCAATTGACACAATATGGACAAATAGATAGTACTAAACAAATACCTATAGGTTGTACACAACAAACAATACCGAGTACTACAGCATTTACATCAAATGTAATATTTAGTGGAGATACTTATATTAACCGGTATACAGAAAAGAACCCTTTTATGTTCTTTAATGACTGGTTGGTAAATGCCCCTGATGATTTTAAATATGATTATAGAAACTACATGAATGTACCATATCCTATGTATTGGATAAATAATGATGTTGTTTCAAGTAGTCTTTTAAATATAGCTTCTTACAACAGAAGATTAGATGGTCCATTAAATACTTTTACTTTTGCTGCTGCTACTGCTTTTAATTTTTCAAGTTTATTTTATGTAAAAACAGGTTTCTTTTATTTATTCTGTAATGGTGTTAGAGACTTTTTTGTTGAAAGTTCTATTAATGTTGGTTATAGAGATTGGGAAGATAGTGTTTCAAAAATGTTTTATGATCCTTACAGGTCATCAAGAGATTTTATAAGAGAAATGTTTAGAAGTGATGTTATAAAAAGTAATATTTTTTATAAATATGATTACTCTTTATCTGCTAGTAGATTTATTAATCAGTTTATATCATGGGGTTCATGTTTAAGAAGAGACTATGATCCTGTATTAGCATATAGTTGTTTTGCTTATTACCCACGTAGAGTAGCTTATTCTTTACCACAAGAAGAAGAGCAGATGCAAGATAACTGGAAGATTTTTTTACCTAACAACTATAAAGATTTTAATGATCGTGTATATGCTATAAAAGATTTACATAAAACAGGTGCTATTTTCTTAATGGAAAGTAGTTCTCCTATGATGTTTGCCGGTGTAGAATCTATTCCTAGTAAAAGTGGTACAGAGTATAGTGTAGGTACAGGTTTACTATTTCAACAAACACTACAATCATTAAATAATATAGATGATTCATATGAATATGCATCTTGTCAAAGTAGATTAGGTATAATTAATACACCTCATGGTGCATTTTGGATATCACAAAAAACAGGTAAAATATTTAATCTATTGCATGGTCAACTTACTGATATAGGTGAAACAGGTGGTTTAAAATACCATTTACTTAAGTATCTACCATCTCAGTTATTAACAAGTTTCCCTAATTATCCTCTTATAGATAATCCTGTATCAGGTATAGGTTGTCAACTTATATATGATAGTGTTTATCAAATACTGTATATATCAAAAAAGGATTATGTACCAAAGCCTGGTCAAACTGTAAATTATTCAAATGGTCAATGGTATTTAGGACCATGCCCCCCTAATACTTATTATACAGGTAATACAAATCCTAATGCTATTTTATGTTTACCATGTGGTATAGTATTTGGTAGTATATCATCATGTCCGGGTACAATTGTCAATTTTGGTGATCCTAATTACTTTGATAATGCAGGATGGACTCTTTCTTATGATTGTGTAAGAAAAGAGTTTATAAGCTGGCATGATTGGAGTCCATCATTACATGTACCTTCTAAAAACCATTTCTTTACTACTAATGGTCTATCTGGTCAGTTATGGAGACATAACAATACTACACAATTATTTGCTAATTTCTATAATCAGAATTATCCTGTAGAGATAGAGTATTATACCAATACACAAGTAAGTGAAACTATCTTACAAAGTGTTGAATGGCTTTTAGAGAGTTACCAGTATGCACCTAATGGTGTTGATAAGTTTTTGAACTATGACCAATCATTTGATTACATAATGGTGCACAACAAAGAGCAAAATAGTACTATACAAAAAATGGTATTAAAACCATGGGATGACCCATATGCTGCATTACAATATCCCAATTTTATAGGATCTACAAGAGAGGTATTGTATCAAAAAGTTGAGAATAAATATCGTATAAATGATTTTTATGACTTTACTGCAAACAGGGCAGCACCATCTTCTCCTGCACCATTGGGTAATACACCTATGATAACTACTAATCCTGATGGTTATACTTTTAGTACTAATACTGCATATTTTAACTTATCAAAACCATGGAATCAACAAAAGAGAATGAGATATACAGGTACTCGTATTTTTATGCGAAAAACAATGTTGGGTACTAATAGCCTCACAATAAGGTACGCAAACACAAAGAACCAAATATCACCAAGATGATAAAAATAGATTTTACAATATACAGACCAGATATGATAACTGTTGATGAAATCTTGAGTATAGTAGAATATATATTAACAACTGAACAAATAGAAAACTAAAATGCAACTAAAAAAGAATACACCGTTTTCTCCAATGTCTACCACAATACCAATGAGTATGGGAATGGTAGCAGGAATGACTCCTGAATCAATAGTAAGCAAGTTGTTTAACTTACATAGTAAGGCACATTTTTACCATTTGCAAACTACAAGCTTTGCACAGCATAGTATGTTGAATGAATTGTACACAGAACTTGTAGAAAGTAAAGATGCAATAGCTGAATACTTACTTGGTGTACAGGCCCCAAAAAGATTCTCTGGTATAACTAGTGAAGCTATTGAACCATTTAGTGAAGAAACAGTAGCCAAGATGTTGGAAGAAGGTTTTCAATTTACAGTTGCTTTATGTGACTATGCAGAACAAAGACATCTTGAAGAACTTTGTAACTTAGCTTCTAACTTACAAGGTGCATTTGCAAAAGCTAAGTACTTCAATACTTTTAAATAAAAGAATGTTAAAGAAGCTTTGTAGAATATTTCTAAAAAGTTTTAATAGACGTTTTATAATATCTAATTACTAATAGTTTATATAATGGACTGGTTAAATCAGTATAGAGAAGGTGGTATGATTAAAAGAGCTGATGGTTCTTACTCACAAAGAGGTTTGTGGGATAACATTAGGGGTAATGTCGGCTCCGGTAAAAAGCCAACTAAACAAATGTTACAGCAGGAAAAGAAGATCAAAGCTGCTGAACATAAACAATTAGGTGGTTATTCTACTACAGGTTACAAAGCAGATTCACCAGATAGAAACAACCCTTACAACTTAATTCCTACAGGTAGGATAACTATGCAAAATGTACCATATCCAGTTATAGGTATGGATAACTATGGTAATCACCAGTACATGCTACCTGGTGGCGAGTATCAATTTCCCGGCCAACAAGTATTTGAAGTACCTGTTATGAAAGAAGGAGGGTTTGTAAAGATGCAAGGTGGATGGTTACAACAATACCAACAAGGAGGATTTACACCTTCTCAATCAGCAGCATTAAGACAAGCACAAACAAGTGCACCGGTATCCCCATATCAAGATATGGATCCTACTATGTTACAAGGGTACCAACAAATGCAGCAAGTAAAAGAGAATTTAAAAACTCTTACACCGGAGCAAATGGCTTTAAATAAAAATTATGCAGATTACAAAAAGAAAGGTGAGTCTAAAATAACTTCAACTAAAAAAAGAAGTCCCAAAGAGGAAAGAGAATATCAAGCTGCTAAAGCAAATGCTTATGAACAAATGAATTTAGATAGTGAAGGAAATACTAAACCACTTACTGTATTAGCTAGAAATCCTGAGTTTAATAGTCTTGCTGAAAAAATAAATGATGTAACTGCTATTATGGGTGCAACTGAGTTAGCCTATGGATTAGGTAAAACAGGAATAGAGGGAGCTAATAATTGGTTATCAAAACTTAAAAAAGCCCCTTTAAAACCTGTATATGGAGAAAGTAATGTAGTCCCACATTATCCTTATTCTTTTATAGAACCAATACAACCAATAAGAACATCCGGTAACTTTCCTGCAGCTTCTATAGGTAAAGCAAAAACTCCTACAGGAATGCCTACATTAGTAAGTATACCTGAGTTAAATAAAGAGCAACAGATATTAGAAAGTTTTGGACTAAATCCTAATAACGTTGGTAAAATAGAACCCTTAACTACTGCAGCAAAAAGAAGAATCTGGGATAAACAAATAGAGGTACCACCATCTGAATATACAGCTTTACCTTATAATAGAAATGAACCATTAGGAAGAATGTTTCTTACTAAAGGGCCCAATAGTAAAGGAGAGTTATTTGAACAAGGTTATAAATTAAGAAGTGGTGAAACACAACATTTAGTAAATAGAGAACATGCTCCTTGGACTGATGTAGGTATAGATAGATCTCCTGAACATTTAAAATATGAATTTCCTAATCAATATACAGATTTTGGTATAAAAACACCTTTTCAAAGAATGATAAATGCCGAAAAAGGAAAAACTAATCAAATACCCGATCAATTATTACCAACAATAAGACAACAAAATAAATACGGTGGTAAAACTGGTTGGTTAAATAAATATAAATAGTAAAAGTCAAAAAAATTAAGTAAATTTATTATAAGCACTAAACTAATACAATATGCATAAGTTCATGAAAATGACTAACTGTAAAACCCAAGAAGAATTTTATCAACGCTATCCTTCTGAAGAACATTTCTTTGCAGCATACCCTCATATGAAAGGAAATCAAACAATGAAAAATGGAGGAGCAGCTTCTGGTCATGCTGGATCTTACTGGAATGGTGATAGTTGGGTATCTACAGCAGGTGATTCAGGAACATATAGCAATGGTACATATTTTGCTAACGGTGGTCCCATTTTTCCTATTGGTGGTAGTGCACCTGTTTTTGGTATGGGTGGCAATGCTTCTTTTAATGTAAGCAATAATGAATACCCTACACCTTTTGCTATGTACCCAGGTACAGGTGATGGTTCAGGATATCTACAAGATCTTCCAACTCAAATGGCATTTGGTGGTATAACACCTGGTGCTCAACTAGTTAATCCATTTGCCATGAATCCAGGAACCGGTATGGATGGTGGAATGTTACAAGATTTGTCTACTGAAATGAAGAAAGGTGGTCACCATCATAAAGGTGGACACAAGAAAAAGCATCTTACTCCCCAACAGTTGCAGATAATGATGCAAGCCATGTCACAGGCTCAGGGACAGCCTCAAGGGCAAGGAATGCCACAAGGAATGCCACAGGGTGCTATGATGGGACCACAAGATCCTAGTCAACAGATGATGAGTCCACAAGACCAACAGATGATGGCTATGCAACAAGCACAACAAGGACAGCAGCAGCAGCAACAAATGTCTCCACAGGATCAGCAAGCTATGATGCAGCAACAACAGATGCAGCAACAAGGTGCACAACCAATGCCGGGAATGAAACAGGGTGGTATCCATATAAAGAAATCACATGAAGGAATGTTTACTGCTTACAAACAACGTACAGGGAAAACAACTGAAGAAGCATTGCACTCACCTGATCCACATGTAAGACAGATGGCAAACTTTGCCAGAAACGCTAAACATTTTAATCATTCTCATATGTATGGAGGCCAAACTATGGAAACAGGTGGTATGATAACACCTGGTAGAGAAGTCTATGAACCAGGTGGTCAATATGGTACTGTAAATCCTTATCATCCATTAGCTAGGTTTATGGCAATGGGTGGCAATTTTCAAGATGGTGGTACAAATGGTAGACCCAATGTAACTTCTGATACCCCTTCAGGAGCAGGTAATGATGCAGGTTTCCAAGGTGATCCTAATAGAAGTGCTTTTAGTTCTGATAACTCAGATAATCAAGATGGTTACAATCCAAGTACTGACCCAAACAATCCGGTCAATAACCCGGATAACAATCCACCAAATGTTGCAGATGATTCACAGAATAGCCCTAGTAATGACAATAACCAAAATGCAGATAATGAAATGAAATGTAAGGATGCTCAAGGTAATCCTATGAAATGTCCTGATTCAAACAAAGCTCAAAAACCAAATTGGGGTAAAGCTATTCTTGGTACTGGTATGGCAGCATTTGGTGTAGCAGGAACATATGCAGCTTTAAATGAACAAAAAAAACTTCAAAATAAACAATTTAATGATCGGCTTTCATCAAATGCTTTTGCTGCTGTAAACCAACCGGGTGGACATGGTGACTATGATTATAATGGTACATTTAGACCAGATCAAAGAACACCAACTAAAGCAGGGATATATTACCCAGGTCAAGGGGTAGCAATGTATGGTGGAAAAATGCAAATGGGTGGAATGCCAATAAGAGATACCTTTGCACAAGGAGGTTATCATGCAGGACAGGAACTTGAGCTTTCAGATGCAGAAATAGCTAACCTGAAAAGAATGGGATATAAAATTGACATGCTCTAATACTATTAAAGATGCCTAAGATAAAAATAACCGGTACACCGGAAATGCAGATGAGTGGTAATACAAAACGTGTTCGTATTACAGGTACACCTGACATGAATAATAACACCGTTATGGCTAATGGTGGTTATGCTAAAAATTCAAGTAACTTTGAGGCAGGAAAACATTATGATTTAAACCCACAATATGTACAGGAATTAATAAACCAGGGATACGATATAACTATATTATAATGGCATACGGTTACATATACAAGATTACTAATCCTTCTGGTAAAATTTATATAGGTCAAACTATTAACTTAGCCAGAAGGAAAAATCGTTATAAAAACTCCAAATGTGTAAATCAGATTTTGATATATAATTCTATTCAGAAGTATGGATGGGACAATCATAACTTTGAAGTTATTGAAGAAATAATAAACGAGGATTACCCATACGAAATACTTGACTCTCTTGAAAAATACTACATTGGTTTTTATAAATCAAATAGAAACAGGTATCCACAAACAGAAGGTCTTAATTTAACAGATGGTGGCGATGGAATGAGGGGCTTCAAACACAGTGACCAGACTAAGAAATTGATAGGAGAAAAAGGAAAGGGGTATAAACATACTCCTGAAGCAAAGGCTAAGATATCCAAAGCTGGTAAGAGACCTTGTTCCGAAGAGAAAAAGAGGAAACTATCGGAAAGCAATAAGGCAGCATACAAGGAAGGTAGAAATACAGGAGGTAAGCCGAGAAAAACTAAAGCAGAGCAAAGAGAAAGAGCAAGACTTACTAATCAGAGATGGTTAGTTGCCCATCCTGAATTTCGTGAAAAGAAGAACTTGGAACGCAGGAAGCTACCTCAAGATAAAGTATCACGAGAAGAGCATAATCGGAAAGTATCAGAAGCAAGAATGTTATCTGATAAAATAAATAGAGTACCTGTTATATGCTATAATATAGACAGGTCAGAAGAAGTAAAGTTTAAATCTCTAAAAGAAGCTGCAGATTTTGCTAATTGCTCATCATCTACTGTAGCGAGACACATAAAAAGTAATACATTATTAACCAATAAATATTGGAAATATGAGAGTACGAATTAATGCCTTACCTAAAAGTAAGCTGGCAAAATACGGAGGACAACAAGAGGGAGGTGTATCTGGTGGTCTTGCGCTTGACAAATTCTGGTCATCTCCTGCCGGTTATCCAGGCTCTACATCTAAGATTAACCCATATGCTAAAACAGGTAACACATTACCTGAAGCAAAGGATGGTGGAGATATTAATGCAGAAAAGCAAGAGATGGTACTTGGTGATTTTGATCAAGATGGTCAACAAGAATTGATGAATGTTAATGGTAAACCACATACAGAAGGTGGTAAAGATATTAATGTACCATCAAACTCTTTTGTATTCTCTGATACTAAAGCATTGAAAGTAAAGGATCCAAACATTCTTGCAATGTTTAATATGAAACCTAGAAAAAGTGGATATACTCCTGCAGAGGTTGCTAAGAAATACGATCTCAATAAACTAAAAAGAATATTGGATGACCCAAAAGCTGATGAGTTTTCTAAGAAGACTGCACAGTTAATGAATGATAACTATCTTGCTAAACTCAATAAACTTGCTGCAGTACAGGAAGGTATGAAAAAGCAAATGGGCATGGATCATCATGACCCTAATCAACCTAAAGGTCAACAACAATTCCAACAACAAGAACCAGAAGTACAGGAAGCCGGTAACATGGGACCAGGTGGTCAGAACATGATGCAACCTGAAGTAATGGCAAAATACGGTGGTGAGATACCAAAGTATCAATATGCTGGTATAGGCCCACGTACTGAAGAAGAAGATCTTAATACTGTAGCTAATCAACAAGTAGCACAATCTGTATCACCTGTATACAATATGTATCCGAGTACAGAATTATCTAATTCTATAAACATTAACCAAAACAGTACAGATAATTCTTATCCAATAGTTAGTTCACCATTAATAGGACCTACAACTAATGCTGGATCTATTTATCAGAAAAAATTAACACAGGATGACTTTGATCAAATGTTTAAAAACAGGCTTACACAAGCTATGCATAATCCAAATCTTAAAAGAGGTGTAGATTATGGATCTGATTATTTATCATTTCCATTAGCAAAGGATATAATGACAGCAAAAGGTGTACCTGAAAATATGCAAAATCCTGAAGGTTGGAACAATTGGGTAAAAAAGTATATCGGAGATGCTACACAGTTAAAAGGAACTGGTGTAAAACCATTTGAATGGGGAATAAGAGATACTAGAGCCATACCTCCTATTCAACTAGGTAGACAACAAGATCAAATGGAACAAATGTCTATGTTAGGTCTTATACCTTTCCCTACACCAAATGAACAAGGTTCAACACCATATCCTGTTACGCCACCTTCTTTTGATAATACTGATAATGGTACTTGGACAGGTAATACATTACGTAATATAGGAAAAGGAATAAAAAATGTAGGAAAAGGAATAGCAGGTATGCATATGGACCCAAACTTTTACGGAGACATGCAAAACTTGTTACAGATGGCTAACCTTAAAAAGTTTAGACCATATGAACCTCCTGTACAAGCTGTTATACCTGAAACAGTATTTGCTGATTATACTGCACAAGCTGCTGCTGCACAAGAAGCTGCAAGATCTGCAAGTGAAGGTGATGTTGGTGCTACCGGTAGAGCAATGTCTTTGGCTAGACAAGGGGAATCACTTAAACCAGTAAGAGAAGCAATAGCTAATACACAAGCTCAAAATGTTGGTATAGCAAATGCTGCAAATTCACAGGCTGCTCAAATTACCAATGATTTAATGGCTAAACAAGCTAATAGACTTGCTGAACTTAACAAAGCAGGTTTCTTAGCTGATAGAGATTACCAAAGAGAACAAGGTAAATTACAAGCAGAGTATACAGACAGAATGCAGAAACATCATGAAGATGACGTTAAAACTGCATGGCTTAATAAAACATCTGAATACTTTGATATTGGACCAGGTGGTTACCCCAAGTTTAAACCGGGTATGGAAGAAAAATATTTTAGAGATATTCAAAAAGGTGGAAACTCTACTTTACCTGAGCAGATTAAAGCATTAATGAAAGAAAACAATTGGAGTTTTGACGAAGCGTTTCAAGCTGCAACTGGGAACCAAGGAACTGTTCGTACCCAAACTGGTAAATCAGGAAATGTTGAAAAAACAACTACTACTAGACCTGTAACACAATACGGTGGATACCAAATGAGATATGGTGGTAGTCACATGGCAATGCCACAAATGGCACCACAATATCAAACAGGAGGTGCATATCTTCCTCATTATCAAATAGGTGGTGATTTTATACCATTGGCTTCTGGGCCAGATATTAGTATAATGGGGCAGTTTCCTCAAAATAACTCAAGTTATTCTCAAGATAATACAAGGTATCAACAACCTGTACAAGATGAAATTGCTCCAATTAAAAGAGCTAAAGGTGTTGATATAGCTACTGCTACTAATAATCCAGGTAACATTATTTATAAACCAACATTTGCTAAAAAGTTTGGAGCTGTTGACTCAGGTATCAAACAAACAGATGGTAGTGGTCATTTTGCTGCTTTCCCTGATCTTGCTACAGGTTTTAAAGCATATCAAACACAACTGTTTGGTGATACAGATGGTATAATGTCTTCTAAATATTACAAAGCAGATACACCAGTAGACAAAGCACTTCAGACATGGAGTGGTAAAGGTTACGGTGCTGAGATATACCCAGAAATAAAAGGTAAAACTCTTGGAGAACTTACAATGGCCGAAAGAGCAGAACTTGCTAAACGACAAATTAAACGTGAATCAGGTAGCGTATATAATCTTCTTCGTCAAAGAGGTGTGTTTAAATATGGAGGGAGTGCTCTCCAAAAGTTTATAAAATAGTAATTACACATAAAATGTTTATAGAAAAGACCAGGGAATACACATAAAAGGTTTATTCCCTGTTTTTTTTGCACCTTAATTGTTTATCTCGTATATTTATATTGAAGTGGGCTAAAAACTAATAATACTACTTTAAATATTATAAGATGACATATGATTGGTTAGAAAACGTACCTTCATCTATTACGGCAATTCCTACGTATTCCCCAGATTTTTCTTTCTTGCAATCAATGCAAATGAAAGCTAATCAGCAATATGAGCAGGGTTTTAAAGAAATCAAAGATTCTTTTGCATCTATCTTTAATAAACCTGTAACAGGTGAAGAAGCCACTAAACGACAAAATGACTATAAGAAAAAAGCTCTTGATCAGATGAAAGCTGTTGCAGCTACGGATCTTAGTGATCCTAAGAATGTAATGGCTGCTGAAAATATTATGCTACCTTTTCATGAGGATGGGCAATTGTTACAAAACATATCACTTACTTCTCACTATCAAAACCAATTTCAGAGACAAAATTCTATGAAATATAGTAAAGATAAAGATGAAAGAAGTTTATATAATCCACTTGTTGATAGTTACCTTAATACAGGTTTAGAGGAATTGGCAAATACTCCAATGACTGCTGATGCATATAGTAAATTAGAAAAAAGAGAATCTATACCTGTATATGATATTGATACAGATGCAAGAGATGAGTTTATAAAGACCTTTGGTAAAGACGGTGGTATAAAAACTACAGATGCTCAAGGTAATGTAATGTATGTTACTACTAATGGTCCCAAATCAGTAGATGCATTCAAATCTTTTTATCTATCTGTAGCATCAAGAGATAAATACACTGCTCAAAATAGAGTATTGTCTACTGCTAAAATGGAGTTAGATTTAAAAGATATTAAACAAAGAAATCCCGGTATATCTACTGAACAAGCAACTAAACTATATGGTGAACAATCTGTGCAAGGTATTAGTAAGTATTATGCCGGCACAATTGCTTCATACAATAAAACAGCTCTTGAATGGAGACAAAAAAATGAAGCTCTTATACCAGGAGGATTAGATGCTAATGGTTTTCCAAAGGATAACAATGTACAAATAAGTCCTGAAGTTGCTGCACAAGTTGAATTTAATAAAAAACAAGCAGATCAATATCAAGCACTTAGTGATAAAGCACAACTTGACTATTCTAAAGATTTAGGGTTTAAAGGAAATGATGTTATCAAAAACTCTACAAATTCTGAGGATTATCTAAAAGCAGTTGATTTTGAATCTGATCAGTACAAAAAAGCAATAAAAGATATTACCGATAATCCTAGAGATTACGTTGGAAAAGTATATCTATCACATGCTGCTGATAAATGGGCAATAGGCCTTGCAAGTATATCTTCAGTTGAGATTAAAGATAGCCCTATAACAAAAGCTTTTAATGAAAGAGCAGATAAACAATGGGAACATCAATTAAAATTAGCTCAATTACAAGGGTTAAATAACCAAAGAGATGCAAACAATAACTTTAAGACTATAGAAAGTTTAAGAAAAGCAGGTATGCTTACTCCTGAATTACTGGAGGAATATCTTCCAGGTGGTTTTGATATTGGAGGAGATGGATACTTTAATCCTAATACAGGCTTTAATAGTAATGGTGTAACAAATGGAACTAGTGGAACTAAAGGTTTAGCTAATCCAAATATAGGATCAGGTACTGTAGCTGTAACCGGTACAGATATAGCTAAAATACCAACAATAGATCTTTATCAAGATGAGCAAATTAAAACTATTAATAGTGTAAACTATAAAGCGTTTAATTCTGAAGGACTATTGCAAATGGTAAGTAAAGATATTATACCAGGTGGTATGGAAAACACTGATATACTATCTTTAAGTGGTGATCTTCAAAATGCAATCACTACTGGTAAATATGATATGAGCAAAGAAGGTATTGCAAGAAGAGGTCAATTTATCAAAATACTTAATGACAATGGTCTTCAGCAATACACTACAGGTGGTTTAAATAGTGGTCCTAATCAGTTACGACAAGGTTTAATGGCATTTGTAACTAAAGAAAATAGTGAACATATTTTTCAATCAGTTGACCCCAAAAAAGCTAATCTTATATTAACACTTGCTCAAAATAATTTGGACATGGAGAAAGAAATGGCCAATTATACCAAAAGAGAAACTGAATATAAAGAAAAATTAAAAGATTTTATAAGTAATGATAAAACTGGTATATATAAAGATCTAATAGATAAAAAAACAAATGATTTTTATACACCTGAAAACACAGCAAATTCTTTTCATTTACCTACAATTACAGTAAATGAGTTAGGAAGCAAATCTACTAAAACTATAACAGGGGATCAATTTGCAAGATTATGGAATGATAAAGATTTATCATTAGGTTTATCTAGAGGTACAATAAATATTAATGGTACAGAGTATGAGATTAATAATATAAATGGTTTTGATTATAAACATTCTCCTGCAACATTTCCCATAAGTAATCTTTCTACAAGAACTCCTTACCAAGCTACGCATGATTTAGAAGCTATTTTAAGTGGAAAACCTCCTTATCATCATGCTGCAGATGGTAAAGAATTACCATATCCTAATCAATTAGTTCCTGCTATAAATAATGGAAAATCATTTTATTCTGTATTTGGTCAACCTGGTACATATAAAAATAAAATAGCAAAAGTTGGTGAAAAAGTAGTAGGGCAAATGACTGAGTTTGCATCAGGTGTATCTGGCTCTGCTATTACATATGATATGTCAGGTACAGGCAAAGATGTTAATCCTACACAAAAAGCAACAGGTTTAGCTATTTATAAAGAAGCATTATTACCGGGCAATCAATTAAAAATGTATACAGTAGGTTCTGATAAAAAAATGGGTGCACTTATATCTCCAGAAATGAAGAAAGCATTAGAGGATCACACTGCTACTGAAGCTGTTTTAGATCTTGCTGAAAGTGTTACTTACCATGAATTTGGTCCTAATGGTAAACCTGCAGTAGAGGTTCATTTTTCAGGTATAGATAAAGGAGATAAAGAAAAAGGTTTAATAGGTGGGCAAAATGTAGCAGACATAAAAAAATTGGGGACCATGTGGATAGATGTAAGTCCTAATGCTAAAGGAACTTATATTACACAATTACCAAAAGCTCAAATGACATATACATATGGACAACTGCTTACAGATCCTACACCTGTAGAAAACAATAAATTTGAGGAGAGTGCAGGTTTTAAATATAAAATAATGCCGGATCCTAATAGCAAAGACGCTAATAATAAATTCACAAAAGCTTATATCTTTACACAACATTGGAAAATTAATCCAGATGGTAGCGTTAAAATGAAAAATGGTGTTCCTGAATGGACAGATGAAGATAGGACACCACTTAATTTACTTGTAGGGGATAGGGCACTTAGTCCAGATGAAATAATTCAATCAAAAAATAGATGGATTATGACCGAACTTGAAAAAAGAAGAATGTTGGTTCAAGGTAATCAGTCTAAACCACCTGTACAAGGTGGTGTAAGAGTTGGGGATATTTTTAAATAACATAAACATAATTAAATGTCAAGCATTTCAGATTTTCTTCCTTTGTCTTCTAATGAGTCAAGTGTAAATAATATTCCTAGTACACCAAATACATTTGAGCCTGTTGTAAGTACCCAAAACAGCGAAGATGTAACAAGTAGTAATTTTAGTGATTATCTTCAAGCACCTTCTTTGGAAACAAAGATGACACCTTCTACATTTGACTGGGATAAAACACAAGCAGATAGATTTACACAAAGTAGTCATTTTGGTACAGAGGGATTTAATCCTTATGCAACTCCTGAAGTTATTGGTGGTAAAACATATGATGCCAATGAACTTAAGTATGCAGGTATGCAAACTTGGGGAGATGTAATGAGCAATGCTGTAGGTGGTGCATGGGGGCTGGCTAAAAATACCTTTGTAGAAGGTTGGAAAGGTTGGGGTAATATGGGCAGTGCACTATTTAATTGGGGAAGTGATCAAACCTTTATGCAAAGACTTGAGGGTTCACCTGAAGAATTGATGCAAAAAGATGAAGAGCAGAAAGCTATTTTTAATAAATATGCAATCTTTAAAAGTCCTATCCATGATACAAACTTTGGTGTTTTTAACCGGGAGTTTTTAGGAGATATGGTACAACAATCCGGATTTTCTATAGGTGCAGGTGCACAATTTCTTTCTGAGATGCTTCTTACATGGGGAGTAGGAGAAGGATTGGGAGCTGTTGCAAAAAGTTCAGGATGGTTAGCTAAAGGTATTGCAGGAGCAGAGGATATAAAAAATACTATATCACAAGGAGAAAGAGCTAAACAAGTTGCATCAACTAGTGAAATTATTAATGCAGGAAGAAAAGCAGGAGATCCTACTGCAATGAAAAGTTTTTCTAAAAATTTATGGGATTATAGTAAACAAGCTGCAGAATGGAGTACAAATCAATTTAAAGATGTTACCGGTATAAAGAAGATGACAAATGCATATGAAGCAGGTGCATCTACTTATCAATTAACAGCATTGGGTGTGGGCGGTGTAACAAGAATGGCAGCAGCTTTAAATTCTGCTGCTACTGAAGCTCGTTTTGAGGCTGCGAATACTTATGGTCAGATGTATGGAGATCTCATTAATGAGTGGCAAGAAAAGCATAATGGTGAAATGCCTGTAGGTAAAGATCTTAGAAGAATACAAAAGTTATCATATGCTGCATCTACTGATAACTTTGGTGCCAATACTGCATTGTTGATGACCATGAACCAATTAGAATTTGGTAACATCATGAGTAAATTTGGTTCATCTTCTCGCCTTATGAGAGAAGCTCTTGAAACAGGTGAAGGTGAATTGTTTTCTATTACCGGTAAACTAAGGAGAGAAATTACAGATGGTGCTCTTAAAGAAGGACAAAAAGCTACACAAGCTTACACAAAAGGAATGTTTGGTGCAATTTCTAATTTTAATACTATAAGAAAAGATTTTGGATTAGGTACCGCACTATGGCAAGTAGGTAAAAGATCGGGCAAGATAGAAATAAGTGAGGGTATACAAGAAATATTGCAAAATGCATCTGATAATACTTTTACCGATTACTACAAAAATCTTTATCATGGTAATAAAGATATAAATGGTAGTAATTTCTTTTCTGCTATAGGTGAAAATGGTTGGAAAAGTTTACAGGGGCAATGGAGTATGGAAGGTTGGCAAACATTTCTTATGGGTGCAGCAACCGGTCTACTGATTAGTCCTATGCAATCAGGTATAATGGGGGGTTTTAAGAAAGCAAATGCCGGTATTAACGAAAGATACAAAGGAGAAGTTGATGCACATAAGGCAATGTTAAATGACGCTAAACAAACTCTTAATACTTGGTACAATGATCCTAAAAAAGCACTTTCTGAACATATTGCCGGTATAAAAGTACAAGGTAAAGCAGATCAGAATATGATGTCATCTTTAGTAGATGGTGACAAGTATGAGTTCAATAATGCAAAAGATGATGCATTTACTAAAGCAGTAGCAGTTGCTATTAAAACCGGTAACTATAAATCTTTTATAGAAAGTATAACTGAATTTGGGGATCGTCTTACAGATGATCAATTTGAAGAAGCATTTGGTTTAAAAAGTAGCACTGAAAACAAAACATCTGCAAAAGGATATACACAAAAGATTGTAAGTGAAATAGAAAACTACTATGATAATCACCAAAGTTTAATGGATGAATTTGGGCATTTGGTTCAACCAGAACTTTATGCCCATAGTCCCGAAGAATATGCCAAAACAAAAATGGCTAAAAAGTCATTAGATGATGCAATAGAACTTCTTGCTACTACTTCTTATCATGCTACAAACACAATAAAAAGAGCTACCGAAATTAGATCTGAAGCATCTTCTTTACCATCTATAGGATCATCTGCAAATAAAGCTTTTGAGGTACTCGGTAATATAGCAAATGCACATAATGAAAAAGGTAGATTAATAGAACAATTAGAAACCTATAAAGGTCTTGCAGGTGATAAAGATATTGACAAAAAAATAGTAAATACAAAAGAACAATTAAAACATGTTGTTGATTGGATTAATAACTATGAAAGGTTAGAACACTATAAAAGTGAAAACAATAAACCTGAAAATAAACAACAGTTACCTCTTAGCAATCCTGGTATGCATACTGTTATGCAAAACATGATCAATGCTCATACAGGCTATTTAACTGCTGTAAATAATGAATTTGAAAAAGTGACAAATGTTCCAGATAGAAGAGAAATGACAAAATCATTTAATCTTCTTATGGATTATATTAAACTTAATAGAGATCATGGTGAATATGTTTCTGCATTAAATGTACTTTCTGATCCAAGAGGTTTTAATCTTTTGTATAATAGAATAAAAGAGGCCATGAGGAAAGCAAAAGCAACAATTCATCTTGACCATTTCAATGAAGTTAAAGAAAGAGTATCTGCTGTTACTGATATATCTGTAGAAGATATGGATATAGAAGAACCGGAAGAAACTAAAACAGATGATAGAATACCTGAGTCTGTATTGCCGGCTAAAATAAAAGAAGAGATTATTACCTATTATGGTGAACCTGCATACATTGCAGTTGCTCCTGGTAGTTATGGTCCTAACCCTAAAAGAGTATTATCGGCAGAAACAAAAGAATGGTTTGACCAAAATGATGAGTTGATGAATAAACTAGAAATAGTTTATGACAATAGTAAAAAAGGAAAGATAGCTGAACCGGAAGTAATTGCAATTATAAAAGAACCCTTTGCTGCAGAAAAACCAGAAAGTGAAGAAGACAAAGCTAAAAGGCTTGAGAAAGAAAAAGCTATTGCAAAAACTGCTGAAAAGAAAAAGTTACAGGCTGAGTGGGCTAAACAACTTGATGAAAACAGAAAGAAGTATCCACATACTCCCCAAAAACCTTTGTCTGATGCAGACCTTGCTCTCAGGGAAAAGAATGAAAAAGAAATTAATGCAAAGTATACAAAACTAATTTCTGATCTTGATGTTAAACCTACTGGTAGTACAACTATTAGTGAACTTGTGCTTACACCTGAAGAAGAAAAAGCAATAGGTGCAACAAAGAAAGGTGGTAAATGGTATCTGGATGATAAGTTCGATGAACCAGTAGAAGAAGGATATATCCGTGAGCTGTTAGATGCTTATAATACTACAATAGGTAAAGGAGAAACAGGTACTACAGAAGAAAAACCTGAAGTAGTTGTTACTAAAACATCTCTTGAGAATCTTCCTAAAATGGAGATCCTTGACTCTCAGATTAGTATTGGTGCTCATAGGTTGGAGAACATTAAAGGTGGTTACGTTGACACTAAAGAACAAGCAGAGAAGAGACTTGCTAATACATTGGCACCGTTATCTCAAAGTGATTTAGATGAAGGGTTATCAATGGTTGTTACTACACGCCCTAAAGGTGAGTTAAAGCAACCTATAGCAGGTAATCTTGTTGTATTTACAAAACCCCAAACTTATTCAATACAACTTCGTTACAATGATGAACCTATAGGTTACCTAACCAATGCTGATTATTATGTATTTAAAATAGATGGTGAAGAATTGTCACCACTTGATTTATCTATTGATCAGTTTGAAAAGTTGATAAAAATTCCTGAAGGTAAATTACTTTTACAAGCTTTTACAGAGTTTCAAGAAGATTTTAAAACAGCAACAACTATTCAACTTGCTATTGAAAAACAACTTGCTGAAGGTAAAAATACTTTCTCAGGAACAGAACTTCAGGAGTTAGTATCTATACGTCCTGTTATTACACTTGATTTTGTAAATGCAGAAGATCCTAGGGCAGCTCCTCTTCTTGAAGACATTGAAGCTAACACTAACATACCGGTAAGTGAGTCAGGTGAGAAGAGAATGATTGTTGTAAACAATGCCAGGTACAAAGAAATTACAGATCAATTAAAAGCAACAGGTGAGTTTACTACAGTAAGTTCATCTGAGTATGCACCAATGGTATTAGGTGAAATGAGTGACCTAGATACTACTATTATAAAAAGTGCAGGTGATATACCATTAAAGGATAATAATGGCATGTATTCAGTTGCTATTGAGGTTGCTGGTCAAATAAAATGGATACAGGTTACCCCTACTGTATACAATGAAAGTCAAATGCAAGAAACTCTTGATAGAATTAAAGAGTTATCAAGTAAAGAGGATAAAAAAAGAACAGAAGAAGACAACCAAGAAATATCAACATTACTGAAAGGAATCTTTATTGCTCTTCCTGTACATGTATGGACAGAAGGTAGTAAAATTGGAAAAAATGAACTTCAAAAATGGGATCTTAGATTAAACTATAACCCAAAAGAAAATACAATATTTTTATCTACTAATAAAAAAGGATCTCCTCAGCTTTCATTAAATACTGCAAAATTTAATAGTCCTGAAGAATTAGCTGCAACTATACAAAAAGAAATTTCCAAGAAAAAAAAGAATGCAAAAGATGTTTTGTTTCCCGGTATTACGGTAACAAAAGAAAACTTTAGGCATCAGGTTCCTTTCTCTACATCAATTGAAGAGAAAAGAAAAGCTATTCTTGGTATGACAGCTTCTGTATACCCTAATGTTGCAAAAAGAATATCTCTACGATATGGTTTACCTAAAGAAGTATCTGCAAGTACATTACCACAAGAAAGTGCACCAGGTATAGCAGAGAATGTTGTAGCCACACCTGTAGAAGAAATTATACCGGTAGCTAAAACAAAAAAAGCCAAAAAAGAAAATGATGTAAAAGCTGCAGAAAATTCTGATTTTGAAGCAATGAAAGCTTCTCGTAAAAAAGGTACAAAAAGTAAAAAAGTTGTACCTAAAGGAGAGATCTTTGATGAGAAATCTGTAGAATCTATACAAAAGTTTGTAGCATGGGTAAAGAAAAATCTACCAGAAGGAATATTTTCAGTAGATGAATTATCACGACTTGAAGATGCTTTAAACAATAACTACGTAACTGCCGGTCAATTTATTGGTTTCCTTGATGAACTAAAAAACATTAAAGGTTCTATACAAGTTAGAGATGGTTCTCCATTTAAGTATCATGAAGCTTTTCATGGTGTGTTTCGTTTATTGTTACCTCAGGATAAGATAAATGACCTTCTTGCACAAGCTAAAAAAGAAAATATAGCAACTGATAAAAAGCTTAGAGAACTTAGGAACTCAGATCCTATTTATAAAAACTTATCTGAAAAGGAACTTGAAGAAAGGTTTTATGAAGAGTACCTTGCTGATAAATTTGATGCATGGAAAATGAATAGAAGTACTCCTGCTAAAGGTAGTATCAAATCTTTTTTCCAAAAACTAGCAGATTTTATTAAAGAGTTATTTGCAAAAATAACAGGCAATAAACTGCAAGCAATGTTCTATGAACTGGAAAGAGGTAAATATAAAAAAGCTGGATTACAGGTAAATTCATTTACTGACCAGATACAGGAAGGTGTTTCTGACCCTGCTCTAAAGCTTATATTATTAGAAGAAGGATTTGAAATTGAAACAGAAAATGGTATTCGTGAAGTAAACAGATATCTTGATCAAACTACAGGAGATCAATTATCTACAAACATTGCTGCATTATATCATAAAATGGCAATGCTTGAACCTGTACATAACAAAAAGGAATTGCTGGAAAAGGTTCTTAATATATACAAGGATACCTATGATACAACCAGGCCTATTTATAAAAGTAGAGCTAATGCAATTACAGATGTTTTAAAAAGAGCAGAGTGGATGCGTAAACTAATTGATCTTGAAACAGTGTTTACTGAAGATAGCTCAAGAAAAAGTTTGATGGATGCAGTTGATCTACACCTTCAAATAATGGGGTATAAACAAAATCTTGAAGATGAAGTAGTTGCATCTCTTGAAGATGAGGTAGGCCCAAGAAATACAGAAGATGCTCATAAAAAATCAAAGTCTCCTTTATCTGATTATGGTTCTCTATCAAAGTATCTTAGAGAGTATATAGGTTCTACTACTTACCAACTTGATAAAGATGAGTTTGGTAATGTATCTTTAATAGATGGTACACCTTTATACAATACAGTAAGTGCTAATAAGGTGTATAATGGTTTATTGGCTATTCTGTCTAATGTTGCAGATGAGGATAAATTAATTGACAAACTAATAGAGTATACAAAGCATAAAGGTAATCCTGAAACTGTAAAGTTTATTAACCGTTTGTTTGAAGATACAGGTTTTGACAAGGATACCAAAACTGCTACAAAAAATACTCTGTTGTTACAGCAAGTACTTAAAGGTTTTAACCAGTATAGTACACAGTATCTGTTTACACAAATAAATCAAAACCACCAGTTTCAGACATCTTATGCAAACACAAAAGATGTAGCAAGAGTTCAGTTTTCTAATTGGAAGGCTCAATATGATTCTTTAAAGAATGTAAAAAAGTTTGGAGTAACAAGGTTAGTTAATAAAATGGCTAACAATGAAAGCAAGATATCAGATTCTGATCTTGATGATTTTTCTGAATCAATGTCAATATCTCTTGAAAAAGAAACCGGTATTGCACTGCATCAGATGTTTATTAAGTTTTCTATTATTGCATCTAAGAAAGAAGAAGCAAGAACAGTAGAACAACAAAAATTCTATGACCTTTACAGTAACGTAGAACCAATTGCTACATCTGCACTGGTTGCAAATCTTGAAACACCACTTGGTAATATTGACATTTTTGCAAAAGATGCTGATACTGAAGAAGGTGAAAAGGTTAATACAAGTAAGCCACATCAATTCCTAATGAAGATAGCTGCTTCAAATGCTTTGTTTGATGAAAGTATTAATACTATATCATTTACCAATGCTAACAATGAAACAGTATATGCTCACCAGTTACCAAACTTTGATTTTGTTAAAGTAAGAGAACTTAATGATAAAAATGTAAGACAAACTCTTATGGAAAATCCTGAGTTTGCAAATTTCCTTTTATCTGATCCAAGGTTTGTAACTGTAGCAAATAGGAATAAAATTTCTGTAGAGCAAATAGATGGCCTTCGTAAAGTATTTGAAAGTACTAATGATGAAACAGGAGAGTCATTTGTAAGCAAAGGTCTTGAGGTTAATAGGCAACCAGGTATAACTTATGGTGACTTTAATAAACGAGAGTTCTTGGCAACTCTTCTTGGGCTCTATGATGTAAGATTGCAACCAGATGCTCTTGTTCGTAATGACAACAATACACAATCATGGTATGTTGTACCGGTAATGACAAGAACGATTGAAGCTAAAAATAGTGCACATTCTATAAGAATGGCTGTAATACCATCTGTTACAAAAACAAAAGGTGCTGTTTCTTTAAGTACAGAAGCATTAGATAAATTATATAGTTTTATAGAAAATGAGTTTAATAACATTAAACAAGCTAAAAAAGAAATTGAAGAAATTGATAATGGTACGTATACAGGTAAAACTATAAAAGGTTATCATACCGGTAAAAAGAATGAAGATGGTACCTGGAAAATTGCACCAAGAGGTCTTAAATTTTTTAATGCAAGAGTTTCATTAGGATCACTTGCAGAAGAGATTGAAAATAACATTGATGCAGAACTTGATGAAGTCAAAATAAAGAAACAGTTAAATGACTATTGGTTGTCTCAAGCAGATGTTCTTGCCAGTCAAATGGCATTGGAAGGTTTAATCAATCTTAAAAAAGAAGCTGGTAAAATTGTAAAAATAAGTAATATTCTTGCTCCTAATTTTATCTTTGAAGGGTATGGTAAACAAGAGCTGAATGATAAAATGAACATTGAAAACAATGATCCAATGTTTAATTTAACTCAAATACTTGTCAATGATTATATTAATACAGTAGCTATTAATCAGTTGATATTAGGCAATGAGGCAAAGTCATTTAAAGATCCTATTGACCAGGTTAAAAGAATGGCCGGTGCAAATGCACAAGGTCCATCTATGTCAACATCATTTGTGTCTAAGGAATTGGGGATTGAACATGATTTAAAAACTATACACCATATAACATATTCAGATAACGAAGGTGTTGTAAGATCTTCTGTATCTGGTAATGAGATACAAGGGGATGATGGTCAGATGTATGGTACAGCAAAGGGTTTAAGATATGCATTATTTGGTTTTGGTAAATTAACTAAAATACAAGCTGATATTATTACCAAATTACAAGAAGGAGTACCTGTTACTGAAGAAGAGTTTTTTGGAGCAGGTGGACTTAAAGATAAAGGTGCGTTTAACTCATTAAAGCTTGTATACTATAATGGTTCAACATATCTAAAATGTTCAATGATCCCTCTTTTTAGAGAAGCTGTTTCTGTATGGGATGGTAATGAATGGCAACCTCAAGTAGGTAAAGAAGCAGCACATGCTCTTTTAAACAAAATGGAGGATTATGAAGATAAAAATAGTACAGTAGTATTTGCTCACCCAGAGTCTGTTTCAAAAGGCTTAAAGCAAAATATTGCTAATAGTATTTCAGATATAGATGACAGTCATTTTAACCCACTGGAAAGTAGGTTTATGAGACAACAGCTTGAGAATCCTTCTAACAAGCTTACAATAACAGATCCTTCTCAAGCAAAGCAACAGATCATGTCTGAGCAAGATCCTAGTACTGCTGTTACTTTTATGGGAGTAGAGACTACTATAGGTAAGGTGAGAGCTGCTTATATGACCGATAATGCACAACGTGTAAAGAATAATTATAAAGCTACTGCAAACACAATATTTACTCTTAAGGATGCTTTAATTGAATTAGATGAAAGCATTAAAGGAAAAGAGTTTACAGCAAAAATGGGTGCTTTCTTTGATACTATGAAAGAAACACTTAGGGCTACGGGTGCTGATCAGCAAACACTTAACTTTCTTGAAACAAAAGATGGTAAACCTGTATACAACCTTAACTTTCCATCAACTCTTGAAAAGTTTACCAGCATCTTCTTAAACTATTTCTCTAAAGGTAGTGTTGCAGAAAAAGTACCAGGACATACTCTTGCACTTGTATCTGGTTCACTTGGTATGGGCGACTGTATCAAAAAAGTAATTAGTCTTGATGAGAATGGACAACCAAAAGAGTGGGAAGTTATTCCTAGATCAGAATACTTGAAAAATTTCCGCAGATATAAAGATGCTAAAAGATGGGATGATATTACAGCAAGAGCATTTGTTGGGCTTAAGGAAGGTGATATCTATCTTGACTCCTTAAGACATAATGTACCTATTTATGATAAAGATGGTAAGATTGTAGGAAGGTTTTCTGAGTATATGGCACCTGCTCATTACAAAGAAGAAATGAACAGTGTACAAAAATCTATGAGAGATGCATTTGGTATTCGTATTCCATCAGATGATAAGCACTCTTATATCTCTTTAAGAAAAGTAGATACATTACCGGTGCAATATGGTTCAGTTGGTATATTCCCACATGAGCTTGTTGAGATATCTGGTGCTGACTTTGATATTGATAAGATGTATTTGTGTATTGCAGATACATATTTAAAACAAATAGACAGTAAAAACGGTAACCCTATATATGGAAGAGTTGCCTATGGTACAGCAAAAACAGATGATGAGAAGTTTGACGAGTATATAACCTGGCAATCTGAAAATAATAAAGCTGTAAAAAATGCAATAAAAGAATATAAGTTAACAACAGAGGGTGTAATATCAGATATTTTAGATGCAGATAAAAGTATAATTATTGTTGCATTTAAAAAGTTGGGAATGCCTACAACAACAAAAGAATTTATTGCTGAAGGTGGGGAAGAATTAAACAATGGTGTACTTAATAACAGATCCCTTGCTGCAAAAATTGCAATGCAATCAAATGAGGAGATTACTAAATTTAATAGTACATCAACATCTACTACACCGCTTCTTAATTTAACAGAGAAGTTAATAAAAATGTTTACTGCTATATCTGAAGATGAGAATGTAGCTTATGATAAAAAGAAAGGTATTGTTGCTATATTAAATGTACTTAAAGAGGCACCTACTGATGTAAGTTCTATTCTTGGTAAAGCTATTGCATTCGATAATAACAAACAAGGTTCCCGTAACATTGGTGCAACTGCAAATGCTATACAGGTATACTCTTTAAACAATCAATTTAAAGTAGATATTGAGCCAAAATATAGGATTACAATAGATGGTAATACATTTGGTTCTTTTTCTCATAATAAAGAATGGGAAGCACATGAGGCAGAACCAGTTCTTTATAAAAGTGGTAAAAAGAAAGGAGAGATCAAGGGTTACATCATTGCCGGAAAAGAGTATAGTAAGAAAGACTTTGATGAAAATAATATACCAAAAGGTGCATATACAGGTACACGTATTGCAGCTAACCTTGGTACATTACTTAATGCAATGACAGATAATGCTAAAGAACGTCTTGCTGCAAGGTTAGGGTTAAATATTACTGCACTTGGTTATGTTTCTAACATGGTTAGTACAGGTGTACCTCTTGAAACTGCAGTACTATTAGTATTACAACCAGCAGCAAGAAGATATTTTGCTGATATACAAAAACTTGAAGGATCTCTTAAAACTAAAGAAGAAGCAACTTCAAGTAAAAGAAAAATACTAGCTGAAAAAATAAGTACACTAGATCCAAAAGATGATGTGAATGTTGGTCCGGATAATTTTGTAACAACTCAAGATCTGATTGATAATATTGCTCAAGGAGGCAATAAAGTTACAGATGCATATGTGTTAAAAACTATAAAACTGGTAGAAACACAGAGTGATACACTTGCTAGTATTTCAAAAATACAGAAACTTTCTCAAGGTCTACCTAGTACATGGGAAGATATTGATGCAATGAATACTGCACTTAATAACTTGGGCATAAAACTTGATGGAGACCGTTATGTTGAGATGACAGCTAAAGAACTTGAAGAGTATAAAAAAGAAAACAAAGTTGAGATTGCTGTAGATGTAAAAGATATTTTACTTAATCAACAAAAAATAATAGCAACTAACTTAAAAGTACTTGCACAGGTACAGTATCTTTCTAAAAAGGTGTTTATTGAAAAAACACCATTGTTTGCACGTTTGTCTGAGGTTGTATTTGGTAACATGAAAAAAATGTCCAACATAGAAAATTCAGAATTTGGTAAAACTTTAAAACATGATATCATATCATTTTTAAGCATTAAAGCTTATAGACACTGGTTGCAGAAAAACGATTACCCTGGTACACTATCATCTCTAACTAATGCAATGATCTATCCTGAGCTAAAGAGTCAAAAACCTGTAGACTTTAAGGATATAATTGATACCATGCAATCTTTGAGAGATAAGTTAAAAGGAAAAAATGAAAATTATCTTGTATCAAGATTTCTCATGTTGGTGTCTGCAGAAAATAGCAAAGAAGGTATCAATACTGCAGAAGCTAATACATGGGCTAGGTTATCTGATGCTCAACAAGATCGTTTAGTTAGTTCTTTTATTTCTCTTTATGTAAATGCATATGAAGATGAATCCGGCAATGAAATAAACACTCATGATGATGCTGTCGCAATGTTTAACTACCTATTGGTAAAAGATGGTGCACAATTTAAAACCGGGTCATTTATTAGATTTATCCCTACGTTTATGTTTGAAGACATAATGGGTAGAACTACTGAAGTAAATGATTTTCTTGCTGCCGATAAATGGGATGAAGAAAAAGCAATGTCAATTTTTGGAGTACCTTCTTCAAATATTATGGATGAGTTTATGAGATCATATGCTACCCATATTGGTAACAAATTCTATATCAAAAATATTATTGATAAAAAGAATGTTGCTACTATGGATGACATAGATTTAACTGAACTTACTGATGATGAAAGAAAAAAAGTACTTGAACATATATTAACTAAACAATACACTAAACCGGTAGATATTAATCCTAATGAACAACCTCTTATTTACATTGATATGTTTAGGGGTATCAGAGATACTGTAGTACCTGATATGGAAGGGACTTATGTAAATAGAAAATATGGTAAAAAGTTTACTGATTTTGAAAATGCACTTCTTACTAAAAACAAGAATTATGTTAAGTCAACTGGTTTCAAAATTGTAAGAAAAGAGATAAAGGGTAAAGAAGGTAAAGAACATGATGTAATAGAGTTTCCATATTCTATTAGTATAAATGGGCAACTCTATGAACTGTTTGCTCTTGGAGAAAGTATGGAAAATGCTCCTACAAAGGTTATTACAAGAGATGTTTCAGTTGCTACTGGTACAAGTGCACAGTATCGTAAAACAGAGTGGAAAGGTGCACCATCTACCTTTAAAGCATCGGCAATAGATGGTCCATTACCTAACTCAAAAATACAAGTAGGTAAAAAGACAAAAACTGTTATTGAAGAAGAAGGGGAAGTAACTGATGAATATCTTGCTCAAATAGAAGCAGAACAAACTGCAAAACAAAGTACAAAAACTCCTGAAGAGAGATTGGCTGAGTTTGGTATTGTAAGAATTGCAACTAGCAAAGGTTTTGTTGCAGTAAAAGGTAATAAGCAGTATCTTTTAAATGCAGATGAAAATACTCCGGCAAAGATTATAGCTAGAGTACAAACTGAAGAAACAAAACAAGCTGTATCTTTACAGCCTATAGATTGGAAAAGTGAGATAGATAAACTATCTGAAGGTAAATCTGAAGGATGGGTAGAAAAAGCAAGAAATGTGTATACAAGAGGAATTACTGCAAAATTATCTCCTGAAACAATATTAGATAATATTAAAAACTGTTAATAATGGGTTGTCCTAATAAATCATTACCTGAGTACAAGAAACTTGAAGAATTGTTTGGTGAAGATGGTGCAAGAATTGCATGGTTAGCTGCAGGTGAAACAAACCCTACACCTGTAGAGGCAATTAAACTATTGTATCCAGGTAAAGTAGAAATATCAGATGCACTTGCTGCGTGGGATACAGGTACTTTATCCGGAAAGGATCAAAAGACATTTGAACCACAAATGGAAAAACTTATTGTATCTGATCCTAATGCTAAGATAGGTGGTGGTGAGTCTTTTAATCAAGTAAGAGATAGATCAATAACAGAAGCCAAAAAGATACTAGAAACAGCCTCTAATAATACTGCAGTAGTAACACACTCCACAATACTTAAATTCCTGCTTCTTTGGAATAAAATGGGCCGTCCTGAAGACTTATCTGGTATAACAGCAGATAAGTACTTAAAAGAAAACACCAGTACAGGAGAGGTGGAGAAGATGGGAGGTGCTAACGGTGATGTTTACTTTATACGTCATGGTGAAACAGAAGACAATGAAGATGGAAAAATGAGAACTCCTGAAACAATGTTGACTGATAAAGGTATTAAACAAGCTGATAAGGTAGGTAACCAGCTTAAAAATACTCAAATAAGTAAAGTTATTGTATCACCATTACCAAGAGCAATACATACTACAGAACGTATTATGTTGCAGCAACCTCAAGTATTTACTAATAATGGAGATAAAGAAACATCTGGTGTGTTTTTTCAACAGTCAGTAAATAAATCTGGTGTACAACCTAAGTTATTTAATGAGCCATTAGCGTTTGAAATAGCAGCTAAACAGATTAATGACTACTTTGGTAAGTTCATGGAGCCAGTGTTTATAGATGGAGAATATATAGGCAGTAAACCTGTTACAATGGGTAAAGCTACTCTAGTTAAAAGAATGAGGGAACGTATAGCAGCTAATCCAGATTATGCATCTGTAAGAATAGATGATACTACAGAGCCTAAACTAGTTAGAATAATGTCTGCAAGAAATCCTAATGGTGGATGGTATCAATTAAGTTCAGCAAGCAAACAAGCACCTATAAAAGCAGTAGACAAGAAAGTAACTGCTTTTGTTAAAGCACTTGGTGGTAAGGTAAGAAATGTTGATCAGCTTATTGTAAATGGTAGAGTTGTATCAGGTAATGCAGTAGCTAATGTTATTACCCGTACTATACAGGTGGCAAATGGAAAAGCATCTGCAGATACATTACCTGAAGAAGCAGCACATATCTATGTACAATGGCTTCCTCAAAATTCTTTACTTCTTCGAGATATGATGAAGGACATCAAAAACAGAAGAGAGTATAAAGAAGTAATGGATGAGTATTCCAGTAATCCTTTTTATCAAAAAGAAGATGGTACTGTTGATGAAGAAAAAATAGCACAAGAAGCTATTGGTAAAGTAATTGCCGGTGTTATAGTAGGAAAGTACTCTAAAGATATTAAAGCTCAGTCATGGTTCCAAAGACTTATTGATTGGATCAGAAAAACATTTGCAGGTACTGAACTTAAAAATATTACAGAAGATAAAACACCTTATGAACAAGTTGCTACTGAAATACTTGCCGGAGATACTTCTAGTCTTGATATGGCTGCAGTAAAAGCAGCATCTGAAAAAGGTGAATACTATTTTCAGTTAGATGAAACTGAAAAAAAGATTGCAGAACAGCAAATGAAAAAAGCAAATGCTGTTCAAAAAGAAGTTATTAAAGAGGTATATATTGATGTTCATGATAGGATAATACTTGATAAAAGCATAGATCCTACTACCGGTAAACAAAAGCATGAATACAGAGATTTAAAGGTTATTGACCCAACTATTTACACATCTGCAACAACTGCAAAAAGTGGTAAAAAGAATATAGTAGGTTATGATGATAATCGTGAGTGGGGTAATGATTTTGATGGTTTATTAGAAGGAGTTATTCTTGGAAAGAATATTGAAGAAATAGAAACATCTGATAGAATAAGTACTGTTAAAAGTGATGCATATAACTTTTTAAAAGGACTTATTTCAGCATGGACAGCAGATGGTACAATAGCTCTTCCTCAGGTTATTGTTGTTAACAAGAATGAGGGTATTCCAGGTGCATTACCAATAGCAGGTTCTATTGACTTGTTACTTGTGCACCCTGATGGAGAAATGACAGTAATAGATTTAAAAACATCTTGGAAGAGTATTTTTGAAAAGAGTTATGTAGGAACTTCTTATAAGGTAGGAGAAGGTTCATTACTTCTTGGTATGGAACTTTCCAAGAGTCAAGAACATTCTATACAGGTAATGACTTACGTAAAGTTATTGAACCTTATGGGCTATCCTGTACGTGGTGTAAGAACAGAACACATTCTTCTTAAAACAAAAGATGATAAAGTAACTGGTTTTACTTATGAAGGACCTGTAAACAGAGTAATGAGTGAGAATGAAGCATTTGTTGATAAGATAGTACCACAACAATATCAAGGTAAAAACCGGCTTGATGAGTTAAATGAAAAGTATCAAACAGGTAACCCTACTCACAGAAGTAGCTTCGGTGAAACTAAAGAGGAAAAAGCAGAAAGACTTGCTACTGATGCAACAATGGAAGACGCTATTTTAAGACTCTTTACTGCAGCAGAAGGATGGCAAAAGTATTTAGAAGATTTAAAACACCAATCAATTTTTGAAGTAGGTGATAATACTATTAGAAAAATAGATCACCTTATTACAGAAATGCAAACATTGTTTGCACAAGGTAAAAAAGAACAGATCTACCCAAAATTTTTAGCAGTATTTAATAGTCACATTACTAGTGTACTAAAGGTTATTAATGATCCTAATAACATAACAAAACCGGGATACATTAGAACAGTGTACATGTCTAAAAAGTATATAGACACATTTAGGCCATTTCTTATTTCTTCTTTTGCTACAGCAACTAACTCTTCTGCTCTTTTTAACAAAATAGATAGTACAGTAAGAACAGCAGATGTTGCAATTATCAGTGCTATTAAAAATACAGTAAAAGAATTAGTAGAAGGATGGAGTACAAATAAAGCATATCTTGATAAAGAAATACTAGATGAAATTCTTGAAATAGATAAAGATATATCCGGTGCTAATACATGGTTAGATACATTGGGTAACAGTGGTGTAGTAATCCTTGAAAATGCAGCTAAAATGCTTGCATCTGCACGTCAGACCGTTAGAGAAAATGTAAAGGAACAAAGAGCAACTATTCATACCCTTGGTAACAATCTTATTGAAGCAAGTGGTACAAAAGATCCTGCTAAATTATTTACGTTTATATATCAACTAGGACCAGATGGTAAAAGAAATGGTAGAATAATTTCTCAAAGAGGAACTGTATATAACTCTCTTTATGAGAAAGTAAACATCCCCCTTTACAATCTTGATGGTACAAGAAAAGAATTTATAAGAAAAGCAACTACTCCTGAACAGATACAATGGAATAAAGATCTTTATTACCTTAAAGCTGCTTACCGTGATTTTATGGAAGCTGAACATGTTAATGTTGAATGGGTTCATTATACTGACCAATATGGCAATGCAAGGAAGCAACCTAGTACTACAGTAACTGAAGGTAAATATCATAAATACACAGATGAATTTCTTGAAGAACGTGAGAAATACATGGAGGAAGATGACTTTGGTAATTGGAAACCAAAGAAAGGGGAAACTGATCCTGAATATGTTGCTTGGAGAGATGCAAATTTTGATTGGAGTACATATCTTAAAGCAGATACAATAAGAGATGAAAATACTGGAGAAGTTACACCAACCGGTACAGTATCAAATGCAAATAAGTGGTTTCCAAAAAAGAAAAATACTGTATCAAGAGAGTATGCAGAAGATGGTACTGATCTTTGGGACCCAATGTATAGAAAAATGATGCAGCCAAAAACTGCACTTGAAACTGCTCAAAGTGAGTTCTATAAAGGTTATCTTGATTTATTAAAAGAACAGATAGCAAAATTACCACCATCTGCAATGTACTGGTTTGAAAAAGGTTATATACCAACATTGCAAGGAAACTTTGTAGATGAGCTCTCTCAAAAAGGTGCAAATTTTGGAAGTATTGTTACCAAACAAATGAGAACATTTTTTGACACTACAGCAATGAGTGATCAATCAGATATTGCAAAGACCGGTAGTGCAAATCAATCTATTCCAATTATGTTCATGGCATCTCTTCAATCACAAAAAAGATTGGCAGAGATAGAAAGTGAACTTGAAAAATGGGCCACAAAAAAAGAAGGAATGGATCCTAAAAAGTGGCATGATAAAAATGATATTTTTCTTAATCTCCGTAAGAAGGAATTGCATAAAATGACTGCTGAACAAATACATCCGGATCTTGTATTAGGTCTTGAGGCATTTGTACAAATGGCAGAAAACTTTCACATTATGAGTGGTGTAGAAGATACATTACTTGCTGTAAGAGACCACTTACAGACTATGAAGTTTGTTACTGCTAATGGTAAAGAAATAGAAGCAGATAAAGCAAATGCAACAAAAAGATTTGAAAAGTTTTTGGACATGTGTTTTTACAATGATCCAACTTTTACAAAGAGTGTGGCAGAAGTTGTTATACAAAAATTACAGAAAGCTACATCTGCAATGTCAATACCTTTTAACATTTTTGGTACTATTAATAACAAAATAGTAGCTAGAATAAATAATAGAATTGATGCAGTAGGTGGAGACTTTTTTACACATAGGGCTTATAACAGGGCTATAAAATTGTATAATACTGAACATATACCGGGCTATATTGCAACTATTGGTAAAACAAAAGATGGTAAAGAATACGGAGATAAAAAAGCAGGTAGTTTATATGAATGGTTAACCGATAATTATGATATAGTTAGACATGCACATGCTGATCAAAGTAAAGTAAATATGTTGTCATGGGGGTATAAAGGTTATGAGGCAGGTGAGTGGGAGGTACAATCTTTAGTAGGAAATGCTATTCTTGATTCTATACAGATGAAATATACCGGTACAGATTCTAAATTACAAGATTGCTCTATTATTGATGCTTATACATTTGATCCTAATACAGGTGAAGCAACTCTTATAGACGGTTATAAATTTCTTGATAAAGAAGGTAATGTTGCAAAAGATCAAGATAGGGCAAGACACATGGTTATTAACCGTATTCATGAAACAAATGATAGAATACATGGTAATTATGACTCCGCAAATAAAACAATGGTTGAGAGTACTATTGTTGGTAAACTTGCAATTCAGTTTCATAAATGGGTTTGGCCTAACTTCAAAGCAAGATTTCAAAAAGGTAAATTTGATGAAAATCTTGGAGGAGGCATGGATGTAGAAGGAAGATATGTCACTTTATACAATCTCTTTAAAGATATTGCAAAATTAGGTGAAGCTACAAAAAGATGGAATGAACTAAGTGCGCACCAAAAAAATAATATTAAAAAAGACATAGTAGATATGTCATACTTTTTAGCATTCTTTGCACTTGCACATATTGTAAAAAGTCTTGCTGCCGGTATACCAGATGATGATCCTGTTTTAAAGAAAATGGCTAACTGGTTAAGATACCAATCATCAAGAGGTATGCAGGAAGTTTCAATTTTTATACCTGGTTTAGGAGCAATAGAATCTTATCAACTTGTTCAGAATCCATTTGCTACAACTAATGCTCTTGCAAAATTTGCACAACTTTTAAATTCCTCAATTGAATATCCATTTCTAGATGATGAACATCGTTATTATCAAAGAGGTAATTTTAAAGGACAACTTAAGGTATACAAACAAACAAAAGATGTATTACCTATTTTAAGAGAGATTAATAGAATAACCAACTTGAATACAGTAACTACTTTCTATGTAAAGTAGTTACTGCTTTCTTTAAGTTATTAGCTGATAATGGTATCTTCTTCCGTGTGGTTAGAGGTATATGCTTCTGTTCTGTAAATAACCTTTCCGTTTATTCTACAAATAGAACCACCTCTATTTCTTTTTATATATTGTTCAGGATCATCTTCAACAATTGGTAAAAAGCTTTCAATAACCTTTACTTTACCTGGAAGTAGCATACCGTCATAAAATTCCATTGCAAACATTGGTTCAATATCACCAGATATAACACCATGTCTCCAAGTTTTTTTGATTTTATCACCTATTACTGTTTCTTCAAGCTGTTTCACATTAACACTAAACAACAATGTGATGTCATCTGTAACATTCAGGGCACTATGTTTTGTAGCTGTAATTACAGGATTACATAGTGTAGAAATTACTGCTTCTTTTTTATCCATATTCTAATTTTGGATTGTAAAGTTACACAATAAACATTTTATGTGCAACTCTTTTGATAAATATTTTTTGCGGTTACGTCATATTTTTGTATATTAATAGTGAGATAAAATGTTTTTCTTATGAATACTACAACTAGTAAAACTTGTGTTTATTATTTTGTACACTTGGATGCTAATCAAAATCCTATACCAGGTACAATGTATGGTAAACCAAACAACAACACGATAGATCAGGGGTATAAGTGTGCTGAAGCAAGAGTAACAGGTACAGTAATGCAACCAGGTCCGGGACAAGTTCAGTGCATGGGACCATTTCGTTACTGGTATCAGATCAACAGGCAGGGAAATATCCTACCAAACTCTATGATAGCTGTAAATGGTGTACCTGGTGGTCAAGCCGGTAGATCTTGTAACTATATTGAATTTAAAGTTTTTTCTCCTGCAACTTAATATATAAACCTTCTTAATTATGGCAGATCTGGACATAGCATTAAAGCTTACCCTTGAAAAAGAGGGCTTCTACAATAACGATCCTGACGATGTTGGCGGTGAAACTCTTTTTGGACTAGCTAGGAACATGGATAAAACTTGGCCCGGTTGGGCAATAGTTGACTCCTTAAGAAATCATAATGACTTTCCCAAGTGTCTCAAAGAAAATGCCCAGTTATTGCATATGAGGCATGATGTTTACGACAAAAAGTATTGGCAACCTATACTTGGTGATGAGATCATTAATCAAGAAGTAGCCAATGATCTATTTGATAAAGCTGTAAACATGGGTGTACATCAAGCAGTAGTTCTTTGCCAAAGATCTTTAGGTATACAAGAAGATGGTAAGATGGGTAAAACAACATTAAATATTCTTAACGTAAATAATTCATTTGCTTAATGAAAGAGAAGTTAAAAATCACCGGTTTAGTAATTGCTAAGATTATAATTACCATATTAATGTGCTGGTACTGTACAACACCTGTACAGGCAAAGGCACCAGTTGACAGTTGTGCTTACTATAAGCGTAAACTAGACACCACAATGCATCAACTGTACATGAGCAGGATGCAGATCAATTCAGCTAAATTTTACGTAAAGATTTGTCAGAAACGACCTGCTAACAAAAAGTTCTTAGTAGGCTGGCTTACACAAAGAGCATTTACTGATAAACCTTCTTTTGACTCAACACCTATTACCATAAAATAGGAGTCTTTTTTTGGTTAGATAGTATATCGTTTGTCCAGGTACTCCAAACTTTATCATCCATTGGTATTTTGAGTTCCATTTTACGAATATGATCTGATACTATATCTTCTTCATATTTCCATGTATCATTACCAATTAGCATCCAAGGAATATTTGGATGCTTTTTGTTTATGGTCTCTATCATTCTCATAACAAAAGGAATCCATAACTTTTTATGTGCCTTTCCATCAATCCTACAGGTAAGAGATAATGGTAATAATAAAACACCTTGTTCTAACCATTTTTTAGAATCATGTAGTTTAGTGTCAATAGATCTTAAGAAGTAAATTAGTGTAGAATCATCTGCATGAGGATTAGATAATGGTATACCGTTTGCAACATCCAATCTATTTGAGATATGGTCAATTAATATAACAGCTTTTATTTTACTTACCGGTAGTAGCTCCATAAATTTAAAAGCAGAACTTAAACCAGGACAGAATCTTTGTTTATCTACTTCTACTTTTCTTTTAAGTTCAACAATAATATCAGAGAAATCAGATGACTCTAAAAATATTCTTAGTTCATCGTACCAACCACTATCTTCTAATTTAGTATTTATCTTCTTTATAATTTCCTGCATTAATGTTCTTTTATTACCTTTACAAAAATACAAAATATGTCGGATAAAAAAGAAGAAATGCAGATACCGCATCTTAAACCAGGTGCAATAATCACATTAGAACTTGGTACTGGTTGGATAAGTAGATTTCAAGAAGGATATATATTCCTATTAAAAGACCATGAAGAAGATCTTAAAAAATTAGAAGCAAGAAAAGGTGAGCAAACTGACCTTACAGGTTGGGAGCAAATGGTTATAGCATCAAGTATGTTATTGCAAGAAGTAATGACAATAGCTCAGAAAACAGATCAATTAGATTACAAGTCGTTGGAATCAATTATTCCCAATGATCTTCGTCAAGATTTAGATCAGGCTCAATAACCTCTTCATCATCTTCGTACTCTTTTTCTTCTTCTACTTCTGCTTCTTCAGGAGTTAAGATAACACCATTTGTTTCTGCAAAAGAAGCATACCATACATTTGATATTTGACAACCATTACCCTCTGTACATAATCTTTCAATTTCTGTATCAGGTAATATAAAATATAACTTGTATGGTATATCAATAACTCGTTGATCACATGGGCATGAGTATAACATATATAGTACAATAGTATACTCAAAGTTAAACAGCTACACTTTATATGTGTAGCTGTCTTCTTTGAATACATGCACTCTTTAGCTCTTATGTTATAAAAACCTTTTTTGTGCTATTTCTATTAGTTCTTGATGCTTTGGTTTAGGAAAACCATTAGTCTTACAACTATGACAGTTCATACAAACTAATGAAATGTTATCCGGCTCATATCTAAACTCAGGATGTTTAGATTTTTCAATTAAATGATCCATGTAAGCCGTACTCATCTCACTACCAAGACCGGCATTACAAACCACACATCTATGTGGTCTGCTTTGCCATATCTTATTATAGAACTCCAGATCTTTATCACGTCTTTCTTTATCAGCTTGTATTTTCTCAGGACTTTTTGGTTTACTCTTTATACTACCACCTCTTTTTAAACTACTATTTGATGATAGTGGTTTACCTTTTGATAGTTGACTGTTACCACATTTCAAGGGTGTTTTCCTACTCAGTGCCATGTTGTATGTATTTTCCAGCTGCAATACTATTATGTAACTTCTCCATTATAGTCAGATGTCTCTTCTGGTTCTTCATATCTTCTAGTATTTCTTCAAGAGAGTTGTATTGCTGACTATAATAACTTTGATCTATTGTCAAAGGTACCTGATTTATCTTTTCTGGAATATTTTTCACCACATTTCTTGTATCAGGTGCTTCTGATTTTATTGGTGTGAATATGTAACTACCATTCTTACTCCAGTTATCTACTTTATGTTGTTGTTCTTCTGTTAGGTTAGTACCCCACATTAGGTTTTCTGCATCTCTTGCTAACTTTTTACCCATCTCCATTGCTGCTGCTTCCACTGTCTTCCACTTTTCAGTTAGCTGCTTTTCTTCCTTAGCTTGTTCATTAGCTAGTTTTATATCATTCCATGCAGCATCTTGTGGTGTTATTTCGTTATTTTCCATATTCTTCTATTTTAGTAATCCTGTTTCTTCCATTACACATTCCTGAAGCAATAAGTAAACTAACATATCACTTAATTTTTCCTGTACTTTAACTCTGCTTACTTCTTTACCTAATGCTATATCTTCTATTATATCCTGGTAAGAGATATAATGCTTGAGCATGAATCCCTGTAATACCTCTACTGCTGATTTCTGGGCTATTTTAGCCCCTCTATTGAAGTTATGTAGTCTATCTACCTGTTCACCTGCATACTCTTCTCCTTTGCTTATTAGGAGATCTTTTATAGTCTTTATACGGTTGTTGATTATCTCGTTGAATTCATTGTTGTCCATGATGATTATTGTTTTGATGTATTTCTAATAGTTTTTGTATTCTTCCTATAGTAGTGTAAACACCTTTATCACTTTCTTTTGGGGCATTTATTTTATCTAGCCACTTCACTATAGCTTTTAATTCTCCTTCACTGTCTAACAGTTCTGATCTCCGAATATTCTGTCTATTGAGTATTGTTTCTTTCTTCTCACTGTAATAACCTTTTGCTCTTTGTTTTTCTTTTTCTTTATTTTTCTCTCTCCATTTCTTACCATATTCTTTTTGTTTGGCTTTTTTATATTCCCATATCTCCTCTATAGATTTCTGATTATCCATTGTTTTGTTTTTTCTTAGTTACTTTCTTTATTTTCTTTACTACCGGCACAGATACTACCATTCTTAGTTTCTTGTCTTTATGTAATACCCCAGTTGCAGGTTTATCCATTACCGCATGTTTTTGTTCATATCTTCTGCCATTTCTTTCATACCTGTATCTGCTTTCTGTTCATATGCATGTAACCGATCCCCTGCATCTATTGTATAATAGTTAGCTGTTATTTGTCCTATTTCTGCTTTCATACTCCAGGTACTTCTACTTATCTCTATTGATATAGTACCATGTTCCATTTGATAAATTTCTATTTCATCAGGGTGTGGTATTATCAGTAACTTGCATAACTCTCTAGTTCTTTCTATTATCTGTTCAGTTGGGGTTACATTACCGTACTTTTCCCATGCTGGCATTAGGTTGATTATATCTGTTATCTCATTCTCTAGTATTTTATTTATATTCACTTTCTATCTGTTTTATAGTAAGGATTAGTAGGTGCTAGTACTTCTGTCCAAGGAAATATGTCATAGTACTCTGTAGTTTCTAGTAGTGTTTTACCTCCCATATACCCTGATTCTAACATCTGATCTATTTTCCACACATCTTTAGCTGTTTTTCCTTGTCTACATGTTAATACCATTCCATAACTTGCCCCATAATAGCTCCAGTCATGTATTACCCATGATTTAGTGTTATGTATAGTACTATGGAATGCCATAAACTTTTCGTCTAAATTCTTACATATCTCTTCCATCTTGCTTATCTTTATTAATATAGTCACATTTTATCAGATCTTCTACCGTTACTTCTTGTATCTGTTTTAGTTTATTAACACTCATCGGGTAGTCTTTACCATACTTTATTACTATTCCTATTGCTATACCTATTGTTCTATCTACTGCTGTTCTTGCACCTGGGTATTTTTCTTTATCTTGTTCCATGAACTCTGCTAACCTTACTTTTAATGTCTTGTTCACTATCTTTGTCTCTTCCCAGTTAGCTTTCAGGCACACATATTTCTCTAATAGGTCATAGTATAGGTCAGTTGATAGTTTTTCTACTTTTTGTTCTGTTTCTATTTCTGTCATTTTATTTTATATTTAACAATGTGGACATTCTACTTCGAGTACTATTTTCAGATCCCTGTTTCTATTATGGGTTGATCCTTTATATGCGTATCTAGGATTGATCTTGTATATCCCTTTTGCAGTTGTATATATCAGATTCTTTTCCACTAACATTCCTAGGGTATTGAGTACTGTTCTCTCATTGAGATTGAGCTTCTTACCCATATTGATACGTATCTGTTTACTTACTCCTATATCTGCTCCTACATTATGATGCTGTAGTAGATGGGCATATAGGCTACTCTCTGCTTGTGTCATACCATTCTCTATGATACCTATGAGGCTTGTATAGATTATAAAGAACTCTTCATGGGTATTTGCCAGATACTTTATATTCTGGATCTCTTCTGTTATTACTTCACCAGTTGCAGTGTCTACATCTCTTTCTGTATGAGTGTGACTAGTTCTTAGGTGGCTGTGTTTATGTTTCTGTAGATTCATGGTAACAAAGTTACGTGACTTTATTCATTTTATCTAACTTTTTAGTAACTTTATTTTGTGACTTGTATCTATATATACAGGAAGGTGTAGGTATTTATACACCACTATGTACATTTACCTACACCTCTTTTGTATCTAACTTACTGATTATCAGCTACTTAGCCATTTTCACTCTTCTATCTATCATTACTACTCTATTTCTATTAGTTGATTTATCACCCCAGATGCAAAGAAAATACCAGATAAGTTGTTAGTCTATCTGGTGCTCTTTATGTGTCTTATATTTCCCTACAGGTGAAGGATGAAATAATTTATTTGTTATTTCCAGGTGCAGATTCTAATATCTCTCTTTCTACCTGCAGATTCCTTATTAGTGCTTTATCTTCACTGAACACTATGTGATCTAGTTCTACTTTCTGGAATCCCTCTGGCTTGAGTATTTTTCCATCTTCTCTACGTTTTACTGTACCATCTGGATGTACCTTGCCCATGTTATTCAGGTGCACCTGATTGAACAGTTCTTCCACCTTATCCACTAGCCCATATTCACATGCAGTTCCCAGTAACACATAGAGTATATCAGTTATTGCATCTGCACACTCTACTATATCTCCGGCTATAGATGCTTCATACAGTTCTTTTACTTCCTCTTTTATCAGGTTATTGCGAAGTATTATCATATCCGCATCTGGTACAGTTGGTTTGTCTAATACCCCACAACCGAATGTTTTCTGGAACTCCTTGATTTGTTCTATCTGTTTTTGCATATTTATTTGTTTTGTATTTCTTTCATTTTATTTTCACAATAGCTTTTAAATTTCAGGTAGGTGTCTTTATAATTTTCATCTGTCTTCATTGCCATTTTAAACTGTGTCATTGAGTTTATAATAGTTGCATGATGAAATCCTCCTAACCTGGTTGCTATGTTGTTGTAGCTGCACCCCTTTTCTCTAAACTCCTTAGCTATCATTTGTCTCCATCTTATTACTTCTCTCTTTCTACTTTGGGCTTTTATTTCATGTACAGGTACATCAAAGTACTCAGATGCAAACTCTATAACATTGTTTATGTACAGATGCTTATACTCTGCGGTATCTTTCTTCTTTGTTGCTTCAGGATTCTTTACTATACATACTAGAGTTTTATTGGTTTTTAACTTGAACTCTTTCTGGTAGAACTTTATCAAGTCTCTTTCATCTGCTTCTGTCATATCTCTATTTGTTTTGTTTTTGTCTCAACTTCTTATATGCATCTATCGGCAATATACCTCTCTCCAACATGTTATGGTATACAATAGCGATTCTAGGCCACCACAAGTACCAACAGCTGACCCTGACGCACTTACCTATACTTAGTCCTTGGAATATCCCTATTACCGTATCTGGATCATTATTTATCTCCATAGTATACGTTCTTTAATTGCTCTACCTGCAGTTGCAGTTTATCTATATCTTTTCGTTGATTATGTACTATCTCACTTAACTCCCCAACTGACGTATTTAGACTATCTACTACTTCTATTAACCTATCTGTTACTGTCTTTTCCATACCTTATCCATTTGTCCAATTACCTTGTTCTAGTTTTTTTATCCTACTCAGGTTCTCTATATTGTCTCTTTGCAGCTGTAGGATTAGTTCCTGTTGTTCTTTACAGGTTTCTAGTAGTGCTACTATCATCCGGTCACCTACAGTTGTGGATACTTTCATACCTGATGCAGCAGCTAACATTTCTGCTTCTTTTATTGCTTCTATTGTCATATCTGGTTATTTATTTTCAGTTAGCCCGTTCACTATATTGTCTATACCTGTATTCATAGCTATATCGTAGGTTAGGAACTTTCCTATATAGTAGTACGCAGTATCATAATTTTCATCATAGTCCTCATCATACTTTCGAATAATTAGATCCCATGCACTGAAATTATCCTGAGGATCTATTGCTATATACACCTTATGAACTACCCGGAACCAGTTACATACATCATCTACATCTGGACATGATACTGTTCTACGATTCTTATTATAGTCAAACTCCATTACCGGTGACTTTAACTTACCATCTGGTATATCTTCTCCTTCTTTACTTTCTATTACATAATACCAGTTACATGGTTCATGATATCCCAGTGCTTTTAATTTCTCTGCTTGGTTACGATTTACGTATTGTTTCATATCTCTAATTTACTTTAAGTGCTTCTAGTACTTTATTCTCTATCTCTAGACTGAACTCACTATTATCCTTCATAAACTGGAGCATATTGTCGAACCCATTGCTCATCTTTTCTTCACCATATACATACCAGCTACCTGTCTTTGTGAATATCTTCAGCTCTTCAGCTAGTGTGAGTATTTCATTTATACGCTGAATACCTTTTCCAAATAGGACATAATAGCTACCTTCACCAAAAGGATTTCCAATTTTCGACTTTGTTATCTTTGCTTTTACATCAATACCCATTATCTCTCCATCATCCTTTACAGGTGTAGCTGATAGTTCTATCTTCAATGCGGTATAGTATCTCATTGCTTCACCGGCAGCTTCTATATATGGATTACCATATTTACCTGGTGACATACGGTATTGATTTAGCATTACTAACCCTGTATTAGTAGGTAATAACCTAGCTGTAATACTCCTCAATGACTTACTCATCATTCTTCCTATACCTGCTATACTACCTTGAGTTTGCCCTGCACTAAGTTCCATCATAGGACATAATTCCGCTATACTGTCTAATACGATTACTCCGAATTTATCAGTACTTATCATATCACATAGGATATCTAGCCATTCTTCCCCCGATACCCCTTGTATATCTTCTGCTTTTTTCTTCTTCATTAGCACTTTTACATCAACTATCCATAGTCGTGACAGGTCACAACCTATTGATTCTGCATAATCTAACATTAATGTGCCCTCAATATCTAGGAAAGCGGCTAACAGGTCTTTATCTTTCTTCTGCTCTTCTGCTATAATATGTAGAGATAAAGTTGTCTTACTAGCACTTGGTTGCCCTACTATATGTGTTATTTTACCTTCTTTTGGTATTCCTTTACCCTCACCTATAGCTAGGTCTAAGGTCAATGAACCAGTTGGTATGTATTCTTTTACATGCTCTATTGTATTAGCTTTTATAATACTTCCTCGCCCGTACTTTAGTTCTAAATTCACTAATTTATCTGTTGACTCTTCTTGATTTTTAGCCTTTGCCATTTATTATAGTTTTTATTTTATTTTTTACAATATCCAATTCTTTAATAATTTCTTGTTCCCATATTTCTATTACTTGATAACCTTGACTTTGTATAAACTCTTTTCTCAACTTATCTTTTTCTATTTTTGTAACTTGAAACGATCTTAATTTTTTATATACATTAGTGTTACCATGCCAATAATCTCCTTGAACTTCTATTATAATATTAGTGTTTTTAATACGAAAATCAGTTATATACCTACCTACTTTATATTGAAAATCATATAATATTTTAGATTCTTTTAGAAATTCCATTATTACACTTTCTGGCAAAGTGATTTTGTTTTTCTTTTTTACATTTAATTTTAACTTTAATCTTTTTTTATTTATACCTACAGTACTTCTTTTTAATATTTTTCCTATTTGATAACAAGTAAGTTTTGGATAATTATTTTTAAGAAATTCTAATTCATCATTAGTCCACATTTTTTCTGTTACTACCCCTATACTACGAGCTTTCAATGTAATTCCTTGCTTAGTTCTTCCTGGTAATAATCTTGATAATTTAGAAGGACCTTCTACAGGGTAATAATTTTTTAAAATTTTTAATTCATTTGCAGTCCAGTTATCCTCTCTTGTTCCTTTTCTTGCACTACTATTTATTTTTAACTTATGAGCTTTTGCTGATACAGCTCCTTGTGTTTTATTCAGTAGTTTTCCTATATCTTCGTGTGATATTTTTCCTGCATATTCTTTTAGTATTTCTATATCTTTCTTTTTCCAACCATCTGTATGACATATTTTTTTAGAAAATCCTTCTCTTTTTAACTTTTCTCTTATTCCATGAGGAGATCTATTTAGATTTATAGCAATTTCTTTAATACTTAATTCATCCATATTTTCTCTTATATAGGAAATTTCTTTCTGAGTATATATTTCAGCTACTGAAAACCTTGTATCTGTATCCGGTACTATGTGCCAATATAGATTTTCTATATGATTGTCTAATTTATCTTTATTATATCTTTTTGCAATATAATTATGACTTCCTTGAGTTGGTTTAAATGTTAATAACATTAATCGTGATACTTTAAAATATTTTGCATCTGTAGGACTTCTATATAATCTTGCATTATAATCTTTATCCTTACATGAAGGAGAAAAAATTAATAATTTTTCTTCAACAGATGTTTTTCTCCCAGTACTACTTATATCTATTCTGGGTAATCTTTTAATTTTACCTGTATTACTAGCTTGGTATAAATTTTCATACCCTGGTATATCTTTCCATATTTCTTCTTGATTTTCCATAAAATGAAATAACCCTAGTGCACAGAAGGCTTATCAGTTACTTCATAAAGAAGGGAACTGCATCTGTGCACTAGGATCTTATATTTTAAATGGTTGTAATAATACATTGAATGATAATAACTGATAAGCAACACGAATGTACTACAATTAGCTGATATTACCTAGCTGCCATCTGATTATTTTTGTTTTACAATTTACTGATTATAACAATAACAAGAGCATAGGTACTAGATAATACCAGCTCTTTATTCTTTGGACTTTCTAACTTCTTTTTTTAAATATTCTACTTTTTTGCGTCATCATCCTATCAATACCCCATCCAGTTTTTAATCTTGCCATTAATGTTGCATATTTTATTCCTACTTCTTCTGCCCATTCTGCTAGACTTTTTCTTTCTCCTTTATATTCCACATATCTAGTAGTAGTTCTATTTCTACATTGTTCTTTTCTAGTAGCCCACTTACAGTTATCCGGAGTATAGTCACCATCATTATCTTTTCTTTCTACACTATGATCTTTACTTGGTCTACTACCCATATCACTTAGAAAGTTCATAAAACCTTTTCCTTCTTTTTCTAACCACCTATCACACATCTTTATACCTTTTGCCCCATATATGGCATACTTAACTCTTTTAGGGTTATAACATCTTTGTTGCATTCCCCTCCATATACCGTGTTCTGGTACTTTACTTTTATTATGGTATGTTATACAGGCTCCTGGATTTTGTTTGTTATAACCCTTTTTCATATTGTTGTTTTATTTAGTTAGCTAATATCTCTGATGCTATTGCCGGTGTTATCTGTTCCAGCTGTGTGATCATTTTCTTATTTATCATTGTTATAGTTTTAGTTTTGGTACTCAAATTCCATAAATAATTTACCATCATTCTTATATGCTTCTCTACTTATGCGCCATTCTCCAGTTTCACTGTGCCACTTAATTTCCTCAATACACTGATCTAATCCTTTATAGAACCTATTGCTGCCTTTTAGTTTGAATCCTGTATATGCTTTCTTAATATCTTCTGTAGTCAGTTGGTACGTTAATGGCATATTCTCATTAGCAGTGTCGGCTACCGGGTACTTAATTGGCAATATCTCATACCCCATCAGATCATGCTCTTTGGCCCACTTGTTTAGGGCTGCATCGTACACAGCTGCTTGGATGTATAATCCCTTCAGATAGCTTCTATCGAACCCCTCATTATCGTAGGTCGTCTTTATGTCAATTGGCTGAATTGTCTTTTTATCATGGTCCACGATGGTTTTGTCGAGCATTCCTCTCATCTGTACATCCTTATACGTGAATAGTACTACTAACTGATAGAACACTTCTACATTACCAGATGTTTGTACATTGATTATATCAGCTGTATACCTGCTTTCTTTGAGATCATTGGCATGTTTTTCACCACTTTGCATCATATTTACTGATACTACTGTTTTACCTATACTAGCCAGTTTCTCTTTATAATATAGCTCAGGTATCACTCCGTCTTTATCCGGCTCTGTGAACATCTGTAATATCTTTTCCAGACTTTTACCTTTGAATTTTACTTCAACTAAATTTCCGTCATATTTTACAGAGTTGACTGCATCTGTGAATATAGTTTCGAACTGATCCTTCTGTACCCCATCTGCATCTATACTCTTCATTGCTCTTTTGAACAGTGTTTCACATAATTCTCCCATTTGACCAGCTGGGATACCGCTTGTGCTAATTTGGAATTTATCATCCATCATATCTGGACAGGTGAGTATACAGTCAGCTATAGAACCTAATATAGTTGATACTGTATCATCATTAGGTGCCCTTTCCTGTAATATTACTGTCTTGTAGAACTTCTTACGTGATTGTAGGAATGTACGTATATCACTTGAACTTATACGCTGAGTCAATTTCCTATACTCTCTTTCACTTACTTCTGTTATTATTGTGCGTTTTTCGAGATTCATTTGTTTATTTATTGTTTATTATTGAAAATTTTTAACAGCCAGATGCCAGATATGTAGGGCATCAGCTATATTATCATCTGTACCTGGATACCCATATTGTTCCTGGGCTGCTTTCACCATTGCTTCTTTATTGGCATTTCCTTTACCGGTAGCAAATTTCTTAACTTCCTGAGCTGAGAATGCTGTATAGTTTATCCCATTTTCTGCACAGAATGTTTCTATTATTGCTACCATCTTAGCTGCATGTATTATAGAGGCTGTATGCATACCTGCTACACGTTCATATACTATCATATTCACTCCTTCAGATGCACATACCTCTTTTAGCTTGTTACGGAACCTAATGAGCTTCATACCCATGTCCTCGTCTTTCTTGGTTGTCAGGTCCCACACACCATATAGGTCTTTGCTTAGTGCCCAACCACAATGGCTTGCCTGATCTATGGCGAGGATAACTTTCTTATTTTCCATATCTTTTATTTATTTCTTCATTTAGATTAATCAGGGCATCGTTAGGTGTATTCCCTTTACCTACTAACCCTGTATATTCTCTCCAGAACTCTGCTCTACTTTCATCATCATTAACATCGTATACAGGTACATCTTCTGCCCCACATCTCCACTACCAAACCTACAATCTCTACCTGGTTCATTAGCAAAGATGTGTGCAATCTCAGACATGTTACCAAATACCTGCTTTACTCTCTTAGTTTTTGTTTTTGTGCTCATATTGCTAATTCTATTTGAATACCTAATAATAAATCTTTCTTGTGTTTATTTTCAACTAACTTGTCAATAGTTGACTTGGCCTCTGCAATGGCATCTTTTACACCCTCATCTCCATAATATCCACTACATCTATCTATTTCATCTTCATCTGCGTCTTCTACTACCCACCCATACACTTCACCGGTTAGGTAATTGTCATATACTTCTACCCCACCTTCCATATATTTCATAGCTTGTTCAGGTGTCCATTCCTCTTTCTCTATAGTTTCTTTAGTCATGTATATGTAGCCCACTTGCCCACTATCAAATCTACATCCAAATGACCCCATAGATATCGTAATACCTGAATGATCATATAGGTAAAGTGGTGATATAATAGTACCTTTTTCTTCTATCTTAGTGTACAGATCTTCATATGACATATCGTCCCACTTACCGATTTTTTCATATTCCTGCTCTTGGTATTCATTTCTATCTATACCTGCTAGTTCATATAGTAGATCTATTGGTTCCTGGTAGTTATCACTCAACTGTTTGCTTTTCCTTTTTCCACTACTATCTTTCCAGCTTTCACTATCTCCTAGATTGTATCTACTATGCCAACAGCACATAACCCCGTAGTTATCATACAATGTTCTAGGATTTTCTGCACTCTGATCGTAATGTATTTGTATTTTATATCCTCTATATTCTATTTCTTGTTCCATTTTTGTCTTTTTAATAGATTAACACATTTTCTTAATTTCACTACTGAGAAAGAGAAAAATAACCAGGATATTGTATCCTGGTTATATATTCCATATTCTTTTCCTTCATGATGTTTTACTATCCACTTTTTCATTTAGTCTTTTATCGTCTGCATTAGTTCTTCATATACCTGAATACGAGTTTGAGCCATCATAACCAGATCTCTTGAAGTACGTTTCATGTCTGCTATATATGTCTTTGTAAATTTCTTTAATTGCCCTTCCCAGTAAGTAATTTTCTTTTGTAGTTCCTTCTTCATTGTTTGTCGTTTTATGGTTTTATATAACTTTCTATGTATATTATCTGTGTCTGGTATTTCTCTGATAGTTTTTCTTCTAACACTTCCATGTAGCTGCCATCTTCCGGCTCATCTTCACTGTATATCTTACTCCACATTGCTTTTACTACATCTGCAGATGTGTCTGTGTATATTAGTCCTATTTCGTCATCTTCTTCTCCTAGTATCTGGTATAGTTTCATATTTGTATCATTTTATATTCCCATTGTTTTTCCCATCCATCTTCTTCTATAGTTCCTGATGATTCATAGTTTTCTTCATTTTGATCATCTATGCTATTCAATATTTCTTCCATGGCCTTTTTGATATGGTCATATGCATCTCCGGCTACTTCAGTACTTACATTGATGGTTATTGTCAGTTGTGTTACCATATTATCAGTTATTGTTCTTGTTCTTTTATTAGTTTTTCTATAATTGGTATATATTTACCAGTACCGTGTAAGTAACCATCTTGTACCCACCAAGTATCGTCATCTTGAACATTTACTAGTGGTATATTATCTATTTTACTTAACATTTCTTGCCAGTTCTGTACTTTTACCTTACTATCATCTATTAATTCCTTACATTTTTTATTAATTAGTTTATGAACCAACTTATTTATATACCTATCTGTCATTTCTTCAATTTTATGTATAGTTTATTCAATATCTCTAGATCTGTATAAATATGATTAAATAATTGTACTTCATCTTCACTAGTAGTATCTAACCATGTATTATAATCAGCTTCTTCTTTTAGTAGATAATGATCTACTACATTACCTATTGCTTCTATTTCTCTATCTGTTAGGTTAACTTGCATATTCTATAGATTTTTTCTCCAATTTTTTCTCTTTTATATTTTTGATATTTATTGCAACATTGTTTACATATGGGTTGCTTCCCATCTTTAGAGTTTTTTTGATTATTATACATTTTTCTTTCTTTATGTTCATTGCATTTTTTACAAGTTTTATGAGTTTCTGTATCTGGTATTATTATAGGTAATGCATTTATATATTCATCACTTTTCTTTTTATCTTTTTCTGTTACTACATTTAATCTAGCAAATTCCCCATGAGTTTTTATAGCCATTTCATTATATAATAATGCGGCTTCAACTTCTGTTCTTGCTTGTATAACTTGCTGTTTACATCTTGCTCTCCATAGTTTACAATTAGTAGTTGGAGGAGATACTCCTAGATAATTTCTATTTATAGAAGGTTGTCGATTTGCACAATTTTGACCAGGTGTAGCTATTCTTAGATTACTTTTTTGATTGTTTAGTCCGTCTCCATCTATGTGGTCTACTACTAATTTCAAATCAGTTAGATTCATTATAATTCTATGCATTCTAACAGTTGTTCTTTTACTATTTGGGTATATATCTCTAACAGCATATTTATTAGCAGCTCTTTTATTTGACAATTGCCAATTATATTTACTTAATTTATCATAATCTTCATCATCTACTTTTACTGAGTAATTTCCTTTTCCAAGTTGAATTAACTTCATTTGTATAAATAATTATGGCCTGAACATTAGTATAGGTCTCGTACTCCTACACCATGAACAGGCCAATTTCTTTAATGCAGTACGAGTGCATTTATCTACACAAAGGTACTAAATTTATTTGTTATTACGCCAATTTTGCAATGTTGTTGCTATTAGTGATCTATCTCCTTCCCATACCAATAGGTTCTCTTTCTCATCTATTAGTATCTGTGCTACATATACATCAGGTGTCCAGTCTATATCATTGTAATCTCCTTTTTCTAGACAACTTTCTACACTTTGTAACCTATCTATCTGATATCTGATTATTTCTTTTTCAGCTTCTAACTGAGTTTCGTAGATGTCAGGTAGTAATACCCCTCCTTCATCGGTTGACCAAGAGAGTTCATCATATCCTATACACTCAGTAATAACTGTATATCCCTTTATTGCTTTCATATTATCTTGTTTTATTAATCAAAGGGAAGATCCGATACTTTACTTGGATCTATTTTATTCTCTGGTTTGTAACTACTTGTTCTATCTACTTTCTTATCTCCTATTTTCAGGTACCAGTTGATATGCTGATTACCGTTATTCTGTGCTAGTATTTTATTAACTGATTGCCACACTCCATTGCTGCTCCATTTACCCTTATTACTGGCACTATCCGGATGTGGTAATAAGAATGGATAGTGAAGCATTGGAGTGAGGTAATTTGCACTCTTTGCAGCTACATTGCCTAGGAATATGATAGGTAATCCACGGAAGAACACATTCACTACTTTCTCGAAGAAGAACTTATTGAAACTACTCCATGCATCATTCATCGACATACTTTTATCTGCTTCCACCGTCAATGCTACATTATATAGCAACACACCTTGTTCAGCCAGATAGCTTAGATCACCTGTCATATTCATCTCTGGATCGAATTTCTCCTCCATATCCAGATAGATGGCTGCTAGTGCTGGTTCTAGTCCTTTATCTTTCCATGTATTTGAGCAACTTAGGGCTAGGCCATCTGCAACTACCTTCTTATCGCCTTCTTTACCATATGTATTACAATATGGTGAATGATTTACTATAATGCACTTTAGATTATCTGGATCTGTATCTTTGAAACACCTAAACAGTTCACTAGATGCCGGTAATATTTTTGCACCTGATGTCGATCTACTTTTAATATGTGCAAATAACTGATTCATATCCTCACTTTCAATGTATTCTTTGAACCAGTAACACCATTTCCCGAATTTTCCTGCCGTATTTTCATATATCATATCTAACTATCTTTATACTCTTTAACTGCTTTTACTGTATCATGTTTTAGTACTCTTATTATTGGCATGTTATTGGTTGTTTTCTTGTTTTTCCATTTCCTCTATTATCTCTACTATCTGTAGTAGCATTTGCATACTTGTCTTTTTCTCACTCTCAATAGCCTGTGCTATGATGTCTTCACGATACTTTGATAGATTATCAGTTTTTGACCGGTACTTATCTATCTCACTCAGTAACTGGAAGTAGTTGACTATTGGACCTAGCTTATTACGTAGTTGTGCTAGTAGTGTTCCTTCTTTCTTATCTTGTAGGTTCATGTTATTGCTTATTTATTTTGGTTCATTTTCATCCATCCACTGTTTACTACCTTTCTTTGGTGGTGCTTTCGGATCTTTACCGGTGAATCTATCACGTAGTTCTAGGTTATCTGGGTATTTCTGCATTCTACTACCACAGAATATTCGAGCAGGGTTTATGTAGTATGTGTACTTACACGGTGATAGGCAGATGTACTTAGCTTCTATTAGTTCGTTTATAGCCCGTTTATAGGTGTTTATAGATCCTCTATCTGACTTGGTGGCGTAGTTCTCTGGCATTATCCTTATCCAGTCTTGAGCTGACTCTATTTTGTGTATTATGTATACATACATTCTTAATCCCCCTGCTGATAGTGCTAGTGCCATATCTCCAGCACCCTTGTTGTGATATACCTTAGTGGATTTTGTCCATTCCATAGGATTCACCATAGCTACCTCTTTACCGTTTTCATCCTTCACTTTTATGATAGGATCTATTCGCTCATTTATAGGTATTACTAGTGTCTCAGTGAATGGATTGCTCCTTAACTTATTTTCGTCTAATGGTGGAACCTTCTTGCTCATTTTTGTATCATTTACTACGAAGGTACTATTACTTTCCATATTTCGTACATTTTTGTATGTATATTTGTTATTTTACTATTGTACTTTTACTGACAGTTTGCGATTCTTCTGTATTCCTTTACTGTATTGACTTTCCGAGGATTTTACTCTATTTACTTTTTCCCCTTTTATACTCACCTCACCAGGTATCTGATTCTATACTGCAGATAAAGTGTCAGATGCCCATTAACAGCTGTAATGCCCTACCACAGAGGGTTTGAGGTCTCCGGATAGGGCATTTATTGCTGTCAGATTCTGATCACTTTTTCTATCCTACTACCTGATTATACACCAGCTACACTGTCTATAGCAGGTGTGCTGTATATTACCGGTAATGGGTTATGATGTGGTATTTAGGAAAGGGGTCATCTACTGGTCCTATTAGTGCTTTTATCTGCTGTTCCAGTTCATGAGCTTCTCTAATATCTATCAGGGGTATCTCCATTGTTATTCCTTCATCATCTTCGGCAGTTTTAGCTATCACCTTGCCTACATATAGGTACTTACCTGACATACCATCATAGAGCATGAATATACCGTCCTTACCACCTATTTTGGTACTGTAGGCACTATCACCCATGTACCCTTCAAATGTGCTATAGAAGTACTTATCTTTATTATTCTTTTCCCATTCATCTATCCATGTACCTGGAAGTTTAACTGCCAGCATTACATATTGGTTTACTTGTACACTCATTATAGTTATTTTATAGTTTTGAAATGCATTTCTTTTCAGTATCTTCAGATAGCAAACAATCTATCTTTTCATTTAAAGGAGCTAAGTTTATCATCAGTTGCATGTTGTTATTAGTTGCTGTAGGTAGAAGGTTATAAAGTTTTGCCATATTCTCTTGGACTCTTTTGTAAGTGCCAAGGGCAAGAAGTGTACTTTCTACCTCTTTGTAGGTAGTTTCCTCCTTCTCTTTTAGCTTTTCCTTCTGTACCTCCAGCTTATTTAGTTTAACTGCTTGTTCTTTGGTTATAGTGACTTCTGGAGTTCCCCAACTACCATTACCTTCTCTGGGAAGCTCTTTATTATCTTTAATACGTACAGCTCTCTTGGAAAAACCATTGCTATTCAGATATAAAATAGTTGTACGCTTACAATAATTAGGGAACTTAGCCCACAAGATCATTACTTCTTTTGGTATCTGCTTTATATAGATCTCTGTTACTATTTCTTCTATCTGAGATTCTATCTCTTTCATTTTAACATCTATAGGTGCTACTACTTTACTTGCTGTACTTTCTGCAATTGCTTTTGTTATACGTGTGCTCATTTTTCTTTTTTGTTTAGGTTGTTAATTAGTTTTTTGAATTTGGTTTATCGAACTTGTGTATATCAGGTAATAGCTCGAATACCTCTGATTCTACCCGGTACTGATTATCTGCATCTAACTTCTGTGATTCTCTTGTGAATGCATTGAGTACTCCAAATGCACTGTTATCTCCATCACCCAGGAAGTATCTGAGGATACTGTTTTTATGTTCTTCTCCCATACCTACTGATAGTGATACATTTTCGATCACCTGTATTGGATTTTCTATCTGCACTTCCTTAGATTTTGTTAACTTAGTTGTTAACTGCCCTAGATAGTCTTCACTCAGGTAGGTCTTTACAGCATCCTTGGTTTGTGCTATTATCAGATCGAAGTTCTTATTCTTGGTATTTTGACTCCATGTTACTGTACCTTCTTCTAACCTACCACCCAGATGCACTTTTCTGAACTTAGCTGATCTATCGTGCATACCATTTTTACACCTGAGTATCTGCGCTCTTGCACTTACCTCGAATGTTCCCATACCTACTTCACTATTAGTAATCACCATACCACTTATAATGCCCTTGTTGAGGATTGCGGCTTCTGTATTAGCCAGATACCCATCTAACAGTTCAGTAGCCTGTACATGGATCTCAGGTGCCACTACATGTAGGTACATACGACTATCTGTTATTTCTGCTTTTACTATTTCTACTGCTATACCTGTTTGTTTAATTGCCTCTAATGCTGCTAATAGAACATCATAGTTATCCATGATACAGTACCGGTCAGATAGCATGGCTCTACATAAGTTGTTGGTATCTGGATATTTGAATGACCTGAGCAGGAACTTTGTTTTTTCTTTCCTACTTAACCACCCATTAATATTCTGCCCTAGTAGCTCAGGTGCAGATGATAGCATCTTCTTATAGTAGGATCGAGGTATCTCCAGTTTATCTCCTATCTGCAGGTGACATAGATCAGTTATTGCATATTCTTCTATCTCGGCTTTCATCACCTCTAATAACCCTGTACCTGCATTATACCGCACATGACCACCTGGTAGTACCATATCATACTGTGCTTTCTTCTGATCTTCTAACTTATTTACTATTGCCTCTAATGGACTTACTGCTTTATATACTAGTGTATCTGTCATTTTATTGTTTTTTTTATATTAGTTAGTTATTGTTGTTTACTTGTTTTGTATCTGTTCTTCTAATAGGTTTATGTGGATTGCATCTGTCCAGAATTCTTTGCTAGTGTGTTTTCCGTATCCCACGAATCTAATATTACCATCACCATAAAACCTTATCATTTGTGTATCTACCTGCTGTTCTGTATGTAATTCATCTAACTGCTCTATTCCTCCTTCTTCAAACTCTATCCAGCTAAATGACTTATTCTCATCTACTATATCTTCGTATGTACTCAGATACTCTATTCCTTCATAGTAACTTACATATCCGAATGAGGAGTCTAGTTCTTTTAGTTCCTTGGCTATCTGATCACACTTCTGATATCTGGCTATAGTTTCTTCATCTATACTCATATAAGCACAGTTACAGCTATACCACTCACTTTGAGTATATGCTCTCACTAGCAGGTACCCGGTGCCTTTATCTGTTACTTTGAACTTTAGTTCCTGACCATATAGTTCTGTATTGTTTGTATCTGTCATGTTATTACGCCTTTTTTTATTAGATGATTTTGTATTGGTTTTATACTTTGAGCTTCTAATGCCCAGTCACTCCAATCTTTTGTATTAGGTAGTAGTATATCTGGAGTATTGACGTGATTCCATTTATAGGCATTCGTAATAAGGTAACTTGCTTTTTTACCAGGTGCATCACTATCCCCGCCATAGAATACTGTTTTACTATTTTCATCTATATACTTTGCTGTTTTTGGAGTTACAGAACCTAATCCCTCATTTTGCATGTACGCAAGATAGGGATATACTTCTTCCATAACCATATAACATTTTTTGCTTTTAATAATAAGACTATTATGATCTTTATTTAGATTACTTAGCCCTACTGGTGTATCTAGTGGTATATTGCTGATCCATTTTCTATTTTTCTCTCTTTCCGGGAACATAATTTTCCAGCTACCATTATAGTAATAACCAAATACCATCTCATCTTTTCCTATTGGTATCTTCTTTCTGTTCAGGAACACATCTTTCAACGAATATACCTCGTGTTTACGCAGTTTCTCCAGTCCTATGACTACATATCTTCCCCAGTAATGTTTTAGTTCTCTGTTGGTGTACTTTTTGCAGGTACATTGTATAAATGCATGTATTTTCTCTTGCATTAGAGGCTTGTTATAGGCTGCTGTTATCTTTTTATAGTCTTGAGTATCACTTACTATTCCAAAGTCATTTGCTATCTTTCTAAGAGCTTTATCGAAATTTAGTGAGAACATCCTTTCTACCAGTGTTATACAGTTACCAGACTCACCAGTTGACATGTCTTTATATACTAACCTGCCTTCTACCTGAAATACACTCCATGATGGGTGCCTATCCTGTCTTAATGGGCTGCATATACTTTCACCTAACTTGAAATTAGACACATACATTTTATACACGTCATAGTCTGAAATTTTAGAGAATATTAGTTCCTTATTGATATTTAGTGGCTCTACTTTCTTTTCCAGGAACATTTGCTATTATTTTAGAGTTCCGAATGTACTTATTTCTTAACGAATTGCATTATAATTTCCTCATAGGCTGTTTGCAGGTTGAACAGATCATTAGCCCATTGAGGGTGTATATCGTATATTACTTTCATTCCTTCTTCTGTATTTACTAATTCAGCTACCTGTATATCTTTATCTGGTATATTGGTCATTCTACTTTTCCAGTCATTGATAGCGAGGTATTCAGCTAATTTCCTAACTTCCACGATTTCTTCTTCTCCCATATTAGTTGTTTAGCTGTTCTTCCAGTCCCTTTAACCGGTTTTCCGCTTGTTGTATTTCTTTTTTAACTTGTTCTACTTGTTTTGTTATTTCTACCGCTTTAGCTTCTTTATACACTTCTATGAACTTTTCTGACAGCTGTATATTATATTTCTTAGCTGACCTAACAACTTTATCCGCATAGTATAGGGTAGCAGGATTATCATAATACTGCTGTATTACTGTATTCAGATGTTCTGTTAGTAATTCTAGTGCATTTTCATAGGATATAGCCGGATATACTAATGTACCCGACCCACCACTACCATCACTGTATTGATTTAATCCCCATTCCAAGTTACCATCTGCTTTTCCAAATAAAGATAACAGCTTCATTTTACCTATACCTCTTTCGCTACATGCATATTCACTTTCTGTAGTACTCCACTCTACTATATCATAGTCACGACTATCTAATAACACATAGTGAGTTATCTTGTTATCTATAAAGTCATTAAGTAACTTTAACTGACTATATTTTTGATATTTTTTAATATTTTCAGCTTGCTCGTGTTGACTTGTGTCTATATAGGTTATTAGTTCTCTTTTCTTATCGTGCAGCTTATCTATATCTTCCTGTAATTTAATTATAGTTTCATCGAACTTTTTAGTAGGAGCTTTATCGAATACTTCTTTAGCTATATATGGATATTCATTTGTATATTCCTGAGGATCTTCACCATCACTATAATATTCATACACATCTGATACCAGATACCCCTTACTTACTTTTTCTATTACTTCTACTTGTCTTCCGTCTATTAGGTATTTTATTTCCATATTATATATCTATTTTTTCTTCATAACCATTTATATCCCAGTTAGGATCATAACCTTTTGTGAACCCTGCTTTTATCATACTAGCTATTACTTCTAATACTTCTGCCATTTCTTCTAATGAGTTGGTTTCTTCTAATATATCTATCTGGATCATTTTATCAGTTTTTTAATTCTTCTTATGCATCTTAATTCAGCATCTATCTCTGGCTGTACTATCTCTCTACCCCTATTACCATATTCACCAGTACAGGATATATCCAGAGTATAGATTCGTACCTTATGTCTCTTTATTGCTTTTTGGAGTACTTTATTTCTCCAATATGTTTTACTCAGCATTTATTTTATCGTTTGAGTACTATTGTTATTTCCTCTCTTCTTAAAGGGCAACTGAGAGGTAAGAGATTTTCTTCATACAACTCATGAAAACCTCTGCTATCTACCCATTTTGCTCCCGTCCTGGCTATTTCATTACACACCTGCTGTTCATATTCTTCATCTTTGAATATGCAGTTATGGCACCCGGTTACTGTTATTATTCTATTCTCCATCTTGTTCTTTTTGTCTTAATTTCTTTACTTCTTCTGCATCTTCTTCATCTGTATCATTGTGAATACACAACCATTCATCTGGTGCTCCTACATATTGCTGTACTACTTCCAGCTGTGTTTCTTCACATACTGCTATCCGGAGATCTCCTATCTTTGGCTTGTTCATATCTGCTTTATTGACTCTATATTACTGATGAATGCGTTTATAGTGTCTTCATAGATTTCTTTCTGTAACCGGTTAGAGTCTATTAGTATTTGTGGATTATTAATATCACCATTGTATACAGCTTGTAATAGGTCATCTGCACGATCTCCATTTTCGTATAGCTTTTTTATCAACTTTATTAAATCACCTTCAACTGCTATAGTTTCTGAATGATAATAGTCAGGATAAAACAATTCTATAAGATCCCATATGCCCCAAACTAACTGCGGGTACTCTCTATTAGGTATTTCTACTTCTATTAGTATTTTCATATTCGGTTATTTAATAGAAACAACAAAGGAGAGTATACACTATTATATACCCTCCCTATTGTTATTTCCATTTAGTTTGTGAATTTACTTAGTTAGCTTTTGTAAGAGCCTCTCTGTTATTATAAAATTCTAATACCTCTAAATAACTTTTATACTTTCTTTCCATATAGATTTTTGCATCTTTGTATATATAATTTAAAATACTTATAGATTTTTTTAATCCGCAATATCTTAGTTCTGTTATATCATTAGCTTTAATTACTACAAAGGCATCTGTATCAGTATTATTTAGTACTATTTCCTTGACTTTTGTATTTAAGAACTTGTTAGATACCAATATAAGAGTAGTTCTTAGTAAATTTTTACCACTATATGTATATATACAACCATTGCCATCAAAGTACCCACGTATAAAATGCCTATGTAGCTCTTTAGGTACCTGAGCTTCTGTTGGAAATGATATTGTCTTACTTTTATTATGGTACATACCGAGAATATGTAATTGTTTACACATTTTATGACTATCTATATAAATCCTATTAGCAGCACTACAACCAGAAAACCTTTTATCTGGTGGAATATAGGTCATAGGTCTTTCATTGTTAAGAGCTATTTGTAATTTATCTAATAGTTCTTTGTCTTGTTCTTGTAAACTGATAGATACAGTTGGTCTAACTTTATTCATAGTTCCATCAGCATATAACAACCCTAGGAAGTAGGCTTTTTCTTCTGTATCAACTTTATTAAAATATTCTTCATTTACTTTGTATTTTCTGTGAGATTCTCCATTAGTTCTTATAGGTATATTCCACTCTATAAGTTTGTTTCTTATCGGTCCTTCAGAAACACCAATTTCTCTTCCTATACTTATGGGGGATTTCCTATCTACGAGATATCTGTTTACTATAAACTCTTTATTGCCCAATAGTAGCTTTTCCTGTGTATTTTTCATGATATATGATAGCCCCTTATACAGGTGCTGATATCTACCAATTGAGAGGGTAAATTCCTGTATAAAGGGCTATTATTTTGTATGAAATTTCTTTGGAACATTAGTAGATAATCAGCAGTGCTAATTTACAACATTATTTCAAGTAATTTCATCTAATATTCATATATATTATTTTATTATTCAATAATCCGTATCAGATACCTCATCTGTACTAACTGATAGTACATTATCAGTTGCGTTCAGGTGCTTATTTTCGTCAAAATCTTCTAACAGATTCATGGTGAACGCATCTTTAATGCCGTACTCTCCCATGATATTATCCTTGAACCTCTTAGTTACTTTATCTGCATCCCAGCTATTTTGAGCACAACTTAGGCGCACTTTCTTCATCTGGTATCCAGGTAGATAGTATTTAGCAAGGTTCTGATACATCTTCTTCTCACCGTCCTTTTCTGTGATATACACAGTTGCCGGGAATATTACTGTACCTGTGAGATTTTCCTCTTCAGGAGCATTGAGTAGGTCTTTTAACTCATTTACATTACCCCGGAATAGCTTCTTAGTATCCAACAGGATATTAGTATCAACTCCATACCAGTTTACTTTACTTAGTAAATTACGTAGGAACTCATATACATCTGCCTCACCAGCTTTGGCTGCTCTATACTCTACATCTGCGATCTTTTCTTTATCCTTGTTTTTTAGACTTACAAACCACTCAGGAAGATTTTTTTCATCATCTACCCAAGTACTCATACCTAATGCTGATACATACTGCTTTTTACCTGACTTCTCACTTACCATTGGCTTATCTGTTATCATCAACCTGTAGTTAAAGTGCTTACCGGTTACTACATCTGTTACCCAGAATGAGAGAGTTACACGAGTATTACTATCCTTATCTTCTCCAACATATTCATATTCTTTCGTATCTGCATTTTCTTCACTACCAAGATACTTAGCTAATTCAGCTTTTGTAGGGTTTAATAGGTCCACTGAGGCTTCGAATAATCCTACTGATAAATTGAATGCACCTTCTTGACGATCACTTTTTGTTAGTTTCATTTTCTTTTGTTTAATTTTTAGTTGTTGTTTATTGTTTATCTGTTGTCTACTTAGTTTCTTCTGTCTTAATGAATATTCTGTTCCAATCTAACTCACCTGAATATCCCGGCAGATGTTTACCTCTTACCCCACCTATCCTTTCACTATCTCCTACGAATGATATCATCATCTTACCATCTTCATTCCACACATTAGCAGTTGCATCTACTATTCTAGGTAGCATATCCCGCAATTTGCCGGTCAATGCTATATCCTTTACCATTACTTCTTCACCTGCTTTATTGGCTATCATCTTATCGGCTACATGGCATACGAATATAGTACAGATCTTCCCCAGCCCCTTTAATTCATCAAATACCCCCATGAATGCATCTCTGGTATACCGGTACCCATACCCATTACCTAGAGTTAATACACTTTCATATTCTGGGTGACTAGGTTTTAGCATTGCTCCATTAGCATCTCTGTTAAACTTCTTACCTGATATACTATTCATATAGTCGAAAGTACCCCACCATTCTGACAACACATCTAGTTGAGATAGTGTATCTATAGCTACATAGTCATATGGCTTACCTGCATCCTTAATAGTCTTTGCAAGTTCTTTTAACCATGTACGAATACCTACTGGTCCTAGTCCTTCAGGTGGTGCCATTATCATACCATCTACGAATGCTGATCCTTTCTCTACATCCACGATTAGTATGTTATTTAATGTGGATAGAGCAGTTGTCTTACCGACCTTAGGCTTTCCGTATATGCATAGGCTTTCTGGATTAACTGCAGTAGCTTTCCTTATCTGTGTAGGTAGTACTATTCCAGGCTTTTTAACTTCTTCTTCCATTGTATTGTGTTTTATTTGTTTTACTTTTTGGCTTGCAATGTTACTAATTTTTTAGCTCTTCTAATTCTTTTTGTAATGCACTTATTTCCAGGTACAAGTTCTCTATAGTCTCATCTCTTTCGGTTATAATATCATTTAGCCCCCGCACATCATCTTCTAATTGCTGTATCTGGTTGTACTTTGTATCTGAATCTGCTTCATGGTCTGATATTTTGTCCTTGAGCCACTCTATAGTATCTATTGCTTCTGTTACTCTATTATCTTCTCTCGAATTCATGTTATTTTGATTTATTTATCAGTTCATCTACCTTGTGTCTAATTGCTAACCAGTTATCCGCACTTTCCTTGTATTTATCAGATGCTGTTAATACTCCTGCTCTATAACCCATGTATATTAGTCCTTTCTCCCATGATGTGTATGGCTCTTGTGCATTTTCCCTACTAGTTATGAACTCATCTGATAGCTTGTTTATTTCATCTATTTGCATATTTTACCAGTTTATTTCGTATTTAGTTAACATTTCTACTATCCATTGAGTTTCTGCAGCTATATCTGTCTTTGTAGGTTGTTCATTTAACTCATCAGGATTATAGTTACTTAACATAGCTTTTAACCTCTCTATTAGGTTATTCCATTTCTCTATACCTACCAGGTACCCAGCTATATATGCATCTTGTACCTGTGTTATTGAATGTACTCCATCACCATCTCCTAGGTCTTCTACATCTTTTGAGTATTCTTCTGCTAGTTGTGTTATTGTATTCGTATTCATATTTTATTGTTTTTAATCTTCCAGAAAATAAGAACCACATAAAACTTGATCATATATATCTTCTGACATGTCTGATTTCTTAGGAAGAGTTTTTAATATACCTGTATATGGATGCAAAGCCATTGACACTGGGAAATTAGAACTATCAAAAGAATTCTTTAGTATATGAATACTTCTATAGAATGTGTCTTTTCTTTCATTTTTAAAGCGTTCTAAGAGCCATCCATTATCTAATGTCCCTTTATCTACCATATGTCTATAAGGGTCAAATAAAGCCATAATAACATCACTATCATGAGATGTAGCTGAAGAGTCAGCAAAATCACTTAGCTTTGGTTTAAGATCCCCCAATTTAGCTCTTGATACATCTGATAGATTTCTATTTAACTGTTGTATAATAACAGGTGAAAATCCATATAAATCACGGGCTTCTCTCATAGCAGAGCTAAATTTATCAATATTTACCTTTCTAGGACCTACACCTGCTTCTCTTTCCGGAGACAAAATCGAAATATGGTCCGTTATAATTAAAACTATATGATTAGGATGATTGGGTATATATTTTTTACTTTCCAGTACATCATCAAGAGTTTGCTCTTCTTTTGGTTTGATTTCTTTTTCAATAATCTTACCATGTTTTTTAGCAAACATTTCAATATATTTTGACATACCACTGGCATTTTTACTACCTTCATGAGCTAGAAATAAATCATCTGCTTCCCATTCATCTAATCTTGGCAGATAATCTAATACCATTTTTTCTTCTTGATCTGTCATTAATTCTATTTCACCATCTTTCTTCCATTTACCCAGTATCTTTTTAGTGCTTATATAAATACCTTGTTCTTGAAATATTACTCTACTTAACCACCTGCAAGCATATAAAAACATCTTGCGCTCCATACCAAAATAGATGATACTAAGTTTGATATTATGCTTATGTTTGTTAGCCAGATACCATTGCATAGGATGAATAATAAAAGCATCTTGGGCTAATGTACTTTTCCCAGCTGAGGTCTCACCACCTATTGTATACATGGTATTCTTAGCTATATCTATATAATCAGCTAACCTTTTATATGGAAAAGGAATTGTACCATTTCTACCTTGTTTGCCGTTCTCAATTTCTCGTAGTAAATCACTTGATAAACTCATATATAATCATCTATTTCTGAATTGTTAACTTCTACTGGCATATCTGAATTGAGCCATGCTACATATGCTCCTGACCTTAACCAAGGCTCTAGGCCAGATAGGTAGGTAAGTTGATTCTGACTTCTTCTATAGCTCTCTATTCGCTTAGTAAGTAGTACTACTTTAGCTGCATGTACCATTTGTTCATGAGTATATCCTTTTACTATAGCTGCCTGGTATAGTTGTTGACATACTTCTTCTTTAGATTTCATGCTCCTGGTCTGTTCAAACTTCTTACCATTATAAGTAAACCCATCTGTAGTAGGCCAGATAGCCCACATAATTTTCCAATTAGGGTCATCAGATACATACTTCTTTTTTCGTTCAGGCTTATATTGAGATACCCAATTTTCGTAATTTGCTGTTTCTCCAGTACTATTTATGTATTCTTTTATACTATTAAACTGTGCAAGTGTTGGTAGTGCCATCTGATTTAATTTATTGAATCTACTTCACACACTAATATAGGATCTTCATAGATATCCGGGTAGTTCTCCCATCCATCTAATGATTCTTCTCTTAGTGCTTTAATTAGCTCTTTTAGTGAACTTAATATCTCTTCTTTTGTACCTGATCCATTTACTCTAATTTTCCAGTATTTTTCTTCTTCTCGTATCATTGTTGGTCTATTTTTCCTTCATTAACTTGTTCTATTCTATATTCTGTATAGTCCGGAGCTTCTTTAATTATTAATCCTCTGTATAACTTACCGGCTACTACATCACTTACATATGGTAATACATCTTTTATCTCTGCACATGAAGGTTTATTAGCCCACCATGCTACCAAGTTATTACTAGGTTGATCATACTCATTGTCTATTGAGAACAGTGCCCATATTGTCTTCATTATTCTTTTGTTTTAGGTTTCTTCCAATAATACCACACATCACTACCATAACTGTATATAGTACACAGCTGCCACTCATTTGCACCTCTATAGTTTAGATAGTTTAGTTCTTTTTTATTTACTTTTTCACCTGACCATCCGCTTATATCTGGATTTTCATCCACTTCATATTCCCATTGCATAGTTATTCCAGTATTTGTCGTTTCATCATTATTGTGTAGCTGCCGTAATAGTAGAACCCTACAGCTTCCCAACCTTGTTGACCTAATGTATTAGCTGTTTCCATGCTACTACATGTTGTGTATTCCCATTTTATTTGTTGCATAGTTAGTTGTTTTTGTTTTGTTTATACTAGTGGGACCAACAAAAATCAATCTCACAGCTTGCTTTTAGCGGTACTCTGGTAAAGTATAGTGCACCAGCTTCTTCCATAGCTTTTACTAATTCAGTTGCTACTTTATCTTTCATATTTTCCGGGCATTCTACTAATATCTGATCATGGATAAATGACACCATTTTAACTACATTGACTAGTTTCTGGTCTTTTATCCACTTGAAGAACTTGATACCTGCTATCTTAGCTATAGAGGCGGCAGTGCCCTGTATGGGGAAGTTGTATGCTTTCCTACTTATATCACCTTTGATACTGAAGAACTCTTTCACTTTACTTTTCATTGCTAGGAATCTACTGTCTTCCGGATTTTCTTTTAATACCCTGTACCTTTCCCAGAATTGCTGATCAATTTCTTCTTTTAATGCTTTATACCTGTCATGATTATATATAAAGCACTTGCGTTTATTTCTATCATCTATCAGTATGTATCCATCCCTATATGCCTGATCTTCACATTTCTTGTAATGAGCTTTTAGACTTGGGAATGCTTGAAAATACAATTCATAGAACCTGTCACCATCTTCTTGAGATATCTTGAGATTATCTGCAACTGTTTTACCTACACCCCCGAATGCTACTGTGACGTGTTACTCTCATATTACTATGAGCACAGACTATATCATCACTCTTACTGACCGTGTAGTAAGAGGCTGGACGCTTTTTCAATGTGTTTTATGTATTATCGCACATCTACTTCCTGTTATTAAGAGAGCTTTATCTCTCAGGTAGTCGTTGAACCTTCATAGAATGTATTCTATGCTTGGCTGCTGATTGCCCTCTTAGCAAGAGTAGGGTTTCCAGCAATTCATCCAGTTTAATGTGGACTTACTTTCACTGCTTTAAAATACAGTCCTTTATATGTTTTTCCTGATTTGCAGGCATTACACACTTTGGATATATCAAGTGTCTTTGTTTTTACTCGTAAGTCACATACTATAGGAAGATTATTACCTTCTGTAAGTGACCAATTGTGTAATTTTAAGACTGAGTCTGCTTTATGAAGAAGTTCATAATTTTTATTAAAAACCTCAACAGCTCTAGCTTTCTTTTGACTTGTTATTTTTGATTTTTCCCATGCAGCTTTTAAAGCTTCTGTTATTGTTTTAGGAGTATGAAAGTTTGAAGTATCTTCAAATTTTTTACCTTTCATATGACTTACTCTTTCTTTTTTAAAACATGTGCTTGTTGGTTTTAATATTCCCTCTTTATACTTTTCTTTTAATGTTTGTGAGATTTTATTTCTAACCTCTACATTAAAAGAACACGGTTTATCGGGGTTAGCATTTATATTATAACCATTTTCTCTATTTGCTGCTTGTAGAATGTCTATGTAATACTTTTCTCTTTCTACTCTATTCTCTAAACAAACCTCAAGAATAGAAAATTCAAAACAATCTTCTCCATAAAAATCCCAGGCATGTTGCAATTTTGGATTTCCATGTTTTTTTCTTTTAAGTTCATCTTTGTGTTGAGAAAATCGTTTTTTAAAAGATTTCGTACTTCCTACATAGACTTTATTATTTTCTGTATTTCTTATTTTATAAACTCCCCATTTTTTTAAATCGTCAATGTTATTTACTTTAAGTTTCATTTCTCAAAGGTAACAAACAATTTCCTAAGATAGGAAGTTAGTGTGAAAATGTTTTCAATCCACCCACTTTAGCATTCTGTCTTAGATTGTTATAGTCTTTCTTAACTTCATCGAATGTCTTATCAGCTAGTTCCGGATATATCTTTTTAGCATTATAGCTGTGGAAGTCAGTGAATCCATTATCAAAGAACTCCAATAACCCAGATTCCATTGATTTATTGGTGAGCACCACGACTTCCATTGATGAATAATCTGCATCTACTATTACATTACCAGTATCAGCTACAAAACAAGTACGAGTATTCTTATTATTTGGTAGATTTTGTAGATTTATGAAACTTTCACCAGTATCTTTGTTCTTTCCACCACATGATGTTCTACCTGTATCCATTATCTGACTGAACTGCGTATATATTCTACCGGTAACAGGGTCTATCTGCTTTATAAACCCTTCTCCGTATGTTCCTACAACTTTTTGTAACTCTTTATAATGCAGGTAGTCAGCAATAAATGGATATTCATCTTGATATTTCTCTATACTCTTAGCACTAGCTGATTGTTTCTTTTCTCCTTTTACTGTTTCCCAACAGTCTATACCTAACCCTGTGAATAATTCTATAACCTGCTTAGGAGAATCCCAGTTAATGCTAGTACCAATACCTTCACTAAATAGGTCCAACTGATAGTTTATATACTTTTTAAGATCTTTGGTAAATATTAGTTTATCTAACAACTTTCGAGCTTCGTTGAGTTGATTTTCATCATCTTTCATCTTTGCTCTCCATTTATCTTTATCTAATTTTATACCACAAAATTCCAGGTAAGCTAATGCTATTACATAGTCGTTTTCCAGATTAATGCACTTTATTAGATCTTTCTTTTTGGCTTCTTTTAACTGGTGTTCTTTTAGGTTATGGAGATGCTTTACATCATCAGCTGCATACTGTATTACTTCACCTCTCATCTCCTTATCTGCAATACCTTTTCTAACTGACTTATCCAGATCAATGCCTAATCGAGTTTTTACTACTACATTGAGGGCTTTTCTATGGAATGTATCTCCACAATAGAGCACACACTCAGCTACATAGGTATCGAATACTTTATTAGGGAATATCCCAACATTATACAGGAATTTTAGATCGAATTTAGCATTATGCAGTATTAGAGTTTTAGTTTCTAGCAGATTTTTGAACTCATATACATAATCCGGATGTATTACATATTCATTTTCTCCAGTACCTAGTTGTAATGACTTTAATTTGTGTTGTTGAAAGAATAGCCCTGTAGTTTCGGAGTCACATTGAATTTCTTTACATGTCGTAAGATCTTTCAGAGCATCTTTTACTGTGCACTGCTCAAATTCTTGATCTTCAAATCCTATAATATATACCATAATCTCTTACAATAACTCTTTTAACTGCTTTATTCTTGCTTGTATTTTTATTATTGCTACCGGTGTTACACCTAGTTCTCTTAGTAGCTTATCGACCATTTCCACTTCATCTATCACTGCTTGTATAGTTACATCTGTATGTTCACCTGCTGCTCCTATACTGTTTTCTCTATGTATCTGTAGATGTTTTTCATATATTGTTTCTTTGTTCATATTATTTAGTTATTAATCTTCATTCCAATTTACACCATTAACTTTTGCTTCCAATGATCTGAATCCTTCGGGTATAAACTGTTTATGTCCTTGTATAGTACTAAACCCTGATTCTTTTTTTCTTTTTATTATCTCATCAAAGCACTTACAGCTCATGAATGGCTTTGTTTTGAATTCCCTTAATGGCATTGTTTCTACTTTTCTACCTTCTTTACCTGCTTTTGTGTACTCTATTTTAGTAGAGTGGTCCATATTATCAGGATCAGTTACAGCTACTATAGATTCTTTGCATTTACACCAATACACTTTTACTGGTCTTTCTTCTGGTTCACCTGTATACTCTTTTCTAGGTTTTGCGAGTTTTAACTTCTTTACTCCTTCTATTTCTATACCAGCTTCTTTATATAAGTAGTCATTAACTATAGACCTCTCTATGATACATCTTATATGATCTTCTATTGGTTCATCTTCATGTAGTATAGAAGTTTCTATGAGTTTTTCTGGATCAGCTAATATAGTTATTGTATATCTTTGTTTCATTTCTTTACCATTTTTATAAACACTGTATCGCCTATCTTATACTTACCTGATGTGTCTATAATATGTTCATTTCTCCAGTTTTCCAGATGGTATGTAACTAATTTACCATCACTTTGATCAATTGCATATACTCGGTATCTATCTCTACTATCTATATTACACCCAAATACCAGTAGTAGTGCTATTATTAGTTTCTTCATAATTTTCTTATTATAACCATCCAAATGCACTAGCTGCTATTTCTCCGATAGTACATAAATCGGCATCTTCTATTTCTGCTTTATCATCACTATCTTCATCTACATATTCTCCATCCTTATTACAATAACATTTTGCAATTTGATCATCAAGTTCATCCCATTTATCTGCTTTCTTTTTCCACTCTTCTATTTGTTCTGCTGTGTATTGCATAATTATTTCTGTTTATTTAGTATTAGTGATAGAGTTTATAGTTAGTATCGTTTAGTACCCATACCCATCTCCAGTTCCATATCCATTTCCACTTCCATCTCCAGTTCCAT